>Ga0222712_10000716_pt1 | contig 42283 bp, 34 predicted proteins | sample C33_657DmetaG_FD_165043 | JGI IMG/M metagenome (GOLD analysis project Ga0222712, IMG submission 165043) | Estuarine water microbial communities from San Francisco Bay, California, United States - C33_657D | ecosystem: Environmental > Aquatic > Marine > Unclassified | place: USA: California... | reverse complement strand
CTACATCATTCAATGAAAAATTAGCATTGAAATTTGTTTTCTTATTATTAAATAAATTAGAATAATTACCGCCACCTGAATAAGTGGTAGCCACACCTTGTGCATTATTATCGGTTCCACCACCGCCTCCAAAATTGAGTGTTATACCCCCGCCACCACCGGGTCTTCCACCACCACCACCAGAAAAGTTCGTAATGTCCCTAGTCGAGAACCCTTGTCTATTGGTATTATTAGCTGTTCCTATTAATGAGTATTGTTCGTCATTATTTAATCTATTCCAATTGCCTTGTGCGTCAAACCTACTTGGTGTTCCAGCGCCTCCTGTTAATTTTCCAAAATTGGATTGGTTTCTATCTTTCTTTACTTTTAAATTTATCGCAGTCTCTTCTGTTCCATCGTCGATGCCTGTAAACATAGCTTGATCCGATTTACGATCATAGACTTGTATTTTATCAATTGCATCTGCAGGTAAATTTTTAGTAGCCATTTTAGGATCTCCTGTAAAAAATTCTTTCCCGTTCACAAATACCTTGGTCACTGTTTTTCCATTCACCGTAATGCCACCCGACTTATCTACTTCAATACCTGGCATTTTTTTCAATAAATCTTCCACTACTGCATTGGGTGGTGTTTTAAAATTTTCAGCGTTGAACTCTATAGAGTCGCCATTGATAACCACTGGAGGCCTGCGTGCAGTAACGGTAACAGATGTCATTTTACTGGCATCTTCCAAATAAATATTATTAAGATTTAATACCGGGGTGGCGCCTGTTTTAAAAGCAAACCATTGTTGTTGATAGCCTACATAAGAAATAGACAATAAATATTTTCCAGCAGGCACATTCTTAATGGTGAAAAAACCTTCTTCATTACTTCTTGCAAAACTTACTAAAGAAGAGTCCTTTGAGCGCACTAAAGAAACCGTTGCATAAGGCAGGGCTCTTTTAGCAATGCTATCCATAATGGTTCCTTCTATTTGTATATTCTGTGCTATAGATACATAACTCATTAATAATAAGCTATTTAGAACAAGAAGCCTTAGTATGCTGGTTTTTTTCATATTAGTAAAATTACGACTCCATTCGTAAATGGGTTGTTTTTGAAGCATTTTTATTGATAAACGGCAATTCAAAGGCAAATTTGGAGTCTATTTTTTCACCTATTTAGCTAACTTTCAAAAAAATTACCAATGAGAAAATATACAATTACCTGCGTTTTTAGTTGGACGCTATTATTGATGTTTAGTTTAACCAGCAGCTATGCACAAACCAAAACAAATGCTGTAAAAGACAGTACCCAATTTACAAGCTTTAAAGGCATGCCCTTGAAAGCTACACGTGCTATTGCTATGAAAACCAGTGAAGGTACTTGGACCTCTTTAGCGATTAGCCCTGATGGAAAAACGATATTGTTTGATTTAATGGGAGATATATATAGTATGCCTATTGAAGGAGGTAAAGCAACTGCTATTACAAAGGGAATAGCTTATGACAATCATCCTAGCTATAGCCCAGATGGTAAAAGAATTTTATTTATTTCTGATAGAGGCGGTGCAGAAAATTTATGGTATATCGATATTGCTAAAAAAGATACCATTGCTTTAACCGAAGATCAAAATCAAAATTTTCCAGGCGCTGTGTATACTCCAGATGGTAATTATATAGTGTATACCAAAGGAAGAAGAAATACAAAATTGTATTTGATGCATAAAAATGGAGGTGCAGGAACGAATTTAATTTCTTTACCTGCTGCATTAAAAACAATTGACCCTGCAGTGAGTGCAGATGGAAGATTTATTTATTATTCTTCAAGAATGAGTGCTTGGAACTACAATGCCATGTTACCTCAGTATAGCATTGGCGTATATGATAGAGATAAAGGAACTACGCGTACTATTGCTTCAAGATATGGTTCTGCTTTCACACCTGTACTTTCTAAAGATGGAAAATGGTTAGTATACGGAACAAGATTTGAAGATAAAACAGGACTCGTGAAACGTAATTTAAATACAGGAGAAGAAACCTGGTTGGCCTACCCTGTGCAAAGAGATGATCAAGAGTCTATTGCAGTATTAGGGGTATTACCTACTATGACTTTCACGCCAGACAGTAAATATTTATTAGCTTCTTATGGTGGAAAAATTCATAGCATTGATATTGAAACCGCTGCACAAAAAGAAATAAGCTACACAGTAGATGCGTCTATTGAAATGGGGCCTGAAGTATTTTTCAAATACCCTATTAAGGATACCAGTGCAGCACAAGCTACTCAAATTAGAGATGCAGTTCCTTCAGCGGATGGAAAAAAATTAGCCTTTACTGTACTTAATAAATTATATGTAATGGACTATCCAAATGGAACGCCTAAAAAATTAACGAATAATAATTTTACAGAAGCACAACCTATTTGGCATTCAAATGGTAAGACAATTTATTTTGCTACCTGGTCTGAAAATGGGGGTAGTATTAGAAGTATTGATATTGCTTCAGGCAAAGAAACAATACTTACTAAAGAAAATGCTTTATACCAAGGCTTAGCGCTTAATGAAACAAAAAATAGAATTGTATTTAATAGAACCACTGTTCAAAAGTTTAAAGACTCAAAAGATCCCACCTATAATGATGATGAAGATGAATTATGTTGGTTAGATTTAAATGACGGCAGTATACATGTCATTGATAAAGCCGATGGTCGCAGCAATGCTCATTTTGTAAACGGCGAAGACCGTATTTATTTAAATAAATATGGAAAATTGACTTCTATCCAATGGGATGGTGGTGATGAAAAAGAAATTGTAAAAATTACAGGCATTACCACTTTTGGTAGTGTTGCGCAAAGTAAAGGAAGGCCTATTGCAGATGTATTAGACTTAGATGAAGAAGAGGAAGATGCCGCTAAAGAAAATAATCCAGCATCTAGTGCCAATACCATTTTAATGTCTCCTTTAGGAAAAGCAGCTATTGCACAAGTGAATAATAATATTTACTATATCACAATTCCACAAGCGGGTAAATTAGTAGATATATCTGTTGCAGATGCAAAAAACGCAGCCTTCCCTAGTAAACTCTTAACAGAGATGGGTGGCGAGTTTCCAAGCTGGGAAGCCAATGGTAAAATTATTCATTACAGTTTAGGTGCTGCGCATTTTACGTATGATATAGACGCTTCTTATGCATTTGATGATAGTTTAGCGATGGCTAAAAAAGCAGAAGCCGCTATTAAAAAAGATACGACTGTTAAAGACAGTACTAAAAAAGTAGATGTAGCGAAAAAAGCTGAAAAGAAAGAAGACCCTAAATACAAAGCCGCTGAAAATTGGGTGAAAGTATTTTATGAAAAAGATATGCCTAACACACATATTTTATTAACCAATGCAAGAATTATTACCATGAAAGGAGATGAGGTTATTAGCAGAGGTGATATATATGTAGTAAACAATCGCATTAAAGCCATTGGCAAATCGGGTAGTTTAAAAGTGGCCAGTGGAACCGAAAGAGTAAATGTCTCGGGCAAAACAATTGTTCCTGGTTTTGTAGATACCCATTCTCATATGTGGCCAAGCTGGGGCATTCATAAAACACAGGCTTGGGTATATGCAGCCAACTTAGCCTATGGAGTTACTACCACACGTGACCCACAAACAGCTACTACCGATGTATTAACATATAGCGATATGGTTGATGCGGGTATGATGGTAGGACCAAGAGTTTATTCAACAGGACCTGGTGTAGGTTACTGGTCATACAACTTAAAGGATTCAGCACAAGCAGAATCGGTATTAAGTCAGTACAGTAAATACTATAATACAAAGTATATTAAAATGTATTTAGTAGGTAATCGTAAACACAGACAATGGGTAATACAAGCTGCAAAGAATCAAAAATTAATGCCAACCACGGAAGGTGGTCTTGATTTTAAATTAAACATGACCAATTTATTAGATGGTTATCCTGGACATGAGCACTCTATTCCTATTTATCCTTTATATGATGATGTGGTGAAAACAATTGCTTTTTCTAAAATGACAGTGACCCCTACTTTACTCGTTTCTTATGGTGGACCATGGGCAGAGAACTATTATTATGAAAATGAGAATCCTTATAGCAATGAGAAGATGCAATACTTCACACCTTATGAAGAATTAGCAGCTAAATCGCGTCGTCGTGCTACTTGGTTCTTACCAGAAGAACATGTATTCCAAAAACATGCAAAGAGCATGAAAAAAATTGTAGAAGAAGGTGGGCTAGCAGGTATTGGAAGTCATGGACAATTACAAGGACTAGGCTATCATTGGGAGCTTTGGTCTATGCAATCTGGTGGAATGCGTAATATAGATGCATTAAAAACAGCTACTATCTTAGGTGCCACTGGACTTGGTTTAGACAAAGACTTAGGAAGTTTAGAAGTGGGTAAATTGGCGGACTTACTGATATTGGATAAAAATCCTTTGGATAATATTCGCAACACCAACACAATAGATTTAGTTATGAAAAATGGTCGCTTATATAATGGTAATACATTAGATGAAGTAAAAACAGGTAACCATAAATTAGACCGCTCTGAGTGGTTAGATAAAAAACCTATTAAAAACACAAAGGTGGAAGATTAATGAATAATTAATGTTAAGTTTAAATACTAAAAAACAAGTTATATGAAAAACTCAAGAAGAAAATTTATACAAAACGCATCGCTTGCGCTACTAGGTGCTAGCTTAAAGCCAAGTGCTTTATGGGCAAATACAAGTTTGGCTGCAAATAAAAATTTAATTGGTGTTCAATTGTATACAGTGCGTGAAGACATGTTCAAAAAACCATTAGAAACATTAACGGCTTTATCTAAAATGGGCATTGAATATGTTGAGCATGCTAATTATATGAATAGAAAATTCTATGGTTGGACTGCTACTGAATTTAAAAAAGTATTGGATGGCCTAGGTATTAAAATGCCTAGCGGACATACTGTAATGGGCACGAATCATTTTGATAAATCTAAAAATGATTTTACAGATGCTTGGAAGCGCACAGTGGAAGATGCTGCTATTGTAGGGCAAGAATATGTTATTAGTCCTTCCATGGATGATAAATTAAGAAGTACTTATGATGGCTTAATGCAACAAATGGACGCATTCAATAAATCGGGTGAATTGTGTAAATCCAGTGGCATGAAATTCGGCTACCATAATCATGAATTTGAATTTAAAGAAAAATTGAATGGTACATTAATGTATGATTTAATCTTACAAAATACCGATCCGAATTTAGTGGTACACCAATTAGATTTTGGTAATATGTATGGTTCAGGCGGAAGAGCTGCTGAGTGGATTAATAAATACCCAGGCCGTTTCCAATCATTACATATTAAAGATGAAATGAAGGCTGCCAATGGAAAAGGTGAAATGAATGATGGTTATGAAAGCACTATTTTAGGCGATGGTGTGGTAGATCCTAAATCTATTGCATTACTTGCTAAAAAAATTGGAGGAGCGCACCATTATATCATTGAACAGGAATCTTATCAAGGCAAGTCTCCATTAGATTGCGTAAAAATAAATTTAGAAAGAATAAAAACATGGGGTATCTAAACAAGCCTCTTGTACTAAAAGCACAAACCCTAAAAGTTTGTGCTTTTTTTTGCTTAAATTGAATTCAATAAATTTTATACGTTTTATGAAAAATACTATCAATTCAAATAATATCCACTTTACTATGAAGCGTGTTGCTCAATTATGTTTGATTTGTATCCCCTTGCTTTGCTCTTTTGTGAGCAAGGCGCAAAAATATAGTGCTAATGAAATAGCCAGATGGGAAAAACATGCTAAACAAGTAAATATAATAAGAGATGAATGGGGTATTGCACATGTATATGGTAAAACCGATGCCGATGCTGTATTTGGTTTAATGTATGCACAAAGTGAAGAGAATGTAGGTCAAATAGAATTGAACTATTTAGAAATGTTAGGCCGCACTGCAGAGGTGAAAGGGCCTTCTGCCATTTATGAAGATTTAATGATGCGCCTTATTCAAGATAGTACAGCTGCCATAAATGATTATAATAAAAGTCCTATTTGGTTTAAGGAATTATTACAAGCCCATGCCGATGGATTGAATTATTATTTATACAAACATCCTGAAGTACAACAAAAAGCCATTACATATTATAAACCCTGGTATCATTTAATGTGGACAGACGGAAGTGTTTCTCCCACTAGAACTGGTGGTATTAAAACTGAACAGGTGGCTTCTTTTTATGGACAAATGCCAGGTGCTGAAAAATTCGTAGTAAATAATTCCGAGGAACCTTTTGCATTAGAAGAAAAAATACAAAAAGGATCTAATGGATTTGCAATTGCACCTAAGCATAGTAAAAATGGTAATGCCTTATTATATATTAACCCGCATGTGCCATTTTATTTTAGATCTGAAATACATATGGTAAGCGAGCAAGGCTTAAATGTGTATGGTGCTGTTACTTGGGGTCAAATGTTTATTTACCAAGGTTTCAATGAACGCCTAGGTTTTATGCATACTAGTAGCTACGCCGATGTAGCCGATGTCTATGAAGAAAAAGTAACTAAAAATAAAACAGGCTGGGTTTCAAATTATGAACAAAGTCTTCAGCCCATTATAGAAAGAAATATTCCTATTCAATATTTGGAAGAAGGTCAAATAAAAATAAAATCATTTACAACTTATCGCACATTACACGGACCCGTAATGGGATCTAAAAATGGTAAGTGGTTAAGCTTACAAGAAAATAATCGTTCCTTAAATGCCTTAATGGAATGTTGGTCTAGAACCAAGGCCACTAATTTAAAAGAATATGAAAAGGCCTTATCCTTACTAGGTAATAATAGTAATAACACTGTCTATGCCGATGCCGATGGCTCTATTGCATACTGGCATGGTAATTTCATGCCCAAAAGAAATAAGGACTATGATTTTAGTATGCCCGTTGATGGCTCTATTAAAGCCACGAATTGGTTAGGTGTGCATGCACTTAATGAAATAGTGCAAAGTATTAACCCCATTAATGGTTGGTTACAAAATTGTAATGCCACTCCTTTCACCGTAGCTGGAGCATATAGTCCAAAAGAAAAAGACTACCCACATTATATGGCACCCGATGGCGAGAATGGACGCGGTATTAACGCAGTTAACTTACTTAGTAAAATAGATAAAATATCCTTAGAGGATTTAATTCAATTGGGATATAATAAACACTTGTCTGCTTTTGATATTTTACTGCCTTCTTTTATCGCGTATACAAAAACGATTTCTTTAAATGAAAGAGAGAAAAAGGCAATTAATTATTTAGCTAATTGGAATGGAGATGCGGGCATTTCCTCTGTGGCCACTACTATTGCTATTGAATGGGCCAATAACTGGTCTAAAGAAATTCCTCCTGCTACTACAGAAGAAGCGACTACACAAATCATAAAAAAATATGAGCAAATGGTTCAAGCCGTTTCGAATGAAAAGAAGTTAGCGCTTTTGAATGCAACATTGAATCAATTAGAAAAAACCTATGGTAATTGGGAAATTCCTTGGGGCGATCTAAATAGATACCAAAGAGTGAACCCAGGAGAGAAATTCGATGACAATGCACCAAGTATAGCGGTAGGACAAACCTCTTCTAAATGGGGCTCCCTGCCTGCATTTGAGAGTAGAAGGTATGATAATACTTTAAAGCGTTATGGTTATTCTGGTAGTAGTTTTATTGCAGCAGTAAGTTTTGGAAAAAAATTAGAGGCAAAAACAATTATTACGGGTGGTCAAAGTCGTTTTGCGAATTCAAAACATTTTACAGACCAGGCGCAAAAATATATCGATGGCGATTTTAAAACTATTCATTTTTATAAAGAAGATGTTTTAGCACATGCAGTTACATCATATAAACCAGGGTTTTCTAAATAGTGATCATAGAGCTTTGACATAAATGCAGCTTTTACCAAGCCTGCTAAATTTTTAACTTCTAATTGTTGCATCATTTTAGTGCGGTGCCCTTCAATAGTGCGTTTGCTATGGCCCACTTCATAAGCAATTTGCTTACTAGAAGCTTCTTCGCAAATGCGCACTAAAATATATTTATCATAAGTATGCAACCTATGTACTTTTTCTGTTAGATTAATTTTATCCATGCGATTTACCATATTAAACACTTTGTCAGCGGTACGATTACAGAAATATATTTTTTGAAGCCTTGCCATTTCAAGTGCCTTGGACCATTCTTGTTTTGAAACATTGCGCGCTACAATCACCGATATACCATTATCTATAAATTGATATAAATGAGCCTCGTCCTGTTCATTAAAAACCAGCATCACACCCATCTTGGTTGTAAGCTCTTTAATTTGATGCATAGTAGCAGAATGGCCAAAATTGAACATGGCACTATCAACCACTAATACCATCGGTAAGACCTTTTTGGATTTATTATAGGCTATATATCCAGTTAACTCTTCTATACTTTTGATGATATGATAGCCCATTAACTGCGGATTGTCTTTAACAAGTAAACTACATCCCATTGCATACACAATTTGTTTATCACAAATAATTACTTGAGTTTGCATTTTTATTGCTTTTTAATTGAATGGCAATTAACTAAATATTTTATAACACATTGATATACAAGTAACTATATTATACAAAAGGCATTTAATTGCATTGTGATTTATCCCATTGAAGTATTTTCGAAATGAGCATGTAGTTGTATGTTTTTATAGGCTATAGTAGTTAGCAAATTAATGGCTATAATAATTTGTTAGTATTATATATTTTATAACTTCATTGAATATTATACTAACCTATACTAACCCTCTTGCACTGCGTTGACAAACATTCGTAACTTATTTTACCCTTTTGTTCCAGTAGGACATTTGAAAGTTTGGGTCTTAGCCCCTGCCTTGGATAATCCAGATCCGAACTTAGCCTACTATTATGATTTTAGTCAAAGCATAGAAGAATATACACGCGTGTTTGCAGAACTAGATCTTCCATGGAAATGGCAACCCGTAACTTTAGAAAATTATAAAATGATTGTGCAAGAAATTGCACATGAAAGAGAAAAAGGAATTCACTTTCCTGTTGTATTAAATTTATGTGATGGAGATGAAATTAATGGAGCACCAGGTGTTTCAGTGATTAAAGCATTAGAAATAAAACAATTAGTATACACGGGTGCCAATGATTATTTCTACGATATCACTACTTCTAAAATTCCCATGAAAAAAGCTTTTGATGAAGCAGGTGTGGCTACACCAAAATGGGAAGCTATTAGAGATAATAATATTAATGCTAAAGAAATTATTGAAAAATTAGGAAGTCCTTTAATAGTGAAGCCAGCTGTATCTGGTGGCAGTTTAGGTGTGGGTGTAAAAAATGTTGTAGAAACAGAACTAGAATTAGAAACACAATTATCAAAAATGTTTGAAGGATACAGGGGATGGAATTTATCTTCTGATGGTATTGTAGCAGAGTCCTTTGTAGAAGGGCCTGAATATACAGTGATGATTGTGGGAAGTCATACCCATCCTGAGTATGCTAAAATTTATCCGCCAGTAGAAAGAGTCTTTCACGCGTCTCTTCCAGAAAGAGAAAAGTTTTTATCCTTTGATAGATTATGGGAAATTTATGAGGACGAGACACCCATGCCTGAGGATGAAAATTTTTACCAATATCAATTAGGCGATGAATCTATTCAAATGGCAGTTCAAAAAGTTTCTTGGGATGCCTATGTGGCTTGCAATGGAACTGGCTATACAAGAGTAGATGTTCGCATAGATAATAAAACAGGTGAAGCCTACGTCTTAGAAGTAAATGCACAATGTGGCATTAGTGAAGATGAAAATTATACTTCTATTGGTGCCATTTTACGTTATGCCAATCAAAGTTTTACAGAACTAGTGATTCATATTATTAATGACGCATTCGCTAGAAGAAAAAAATAAATTTATGCGCCCCCTTCCCACTATTCATAATGCCGACAGTTTCAAAGATTTAAAAATTTGTGTTTTACAACCAGACTATTCAACCTCTGAAGTAGATTATCAATACTACGATCCGAAAAGAGACCTCTCAAGCATTATGCCAGAAGCGCATTTTGATCATGTTTATTTAAATAAGCTTACTACCTATCAGCAATTAAAAGAACTCAAAGATAAAAATTACGATATCTATATTAACTTATGTGAAGGTTATTTAGAATGGACAGTACCTTCCATTGATGTTATTATGAGTTTGGATTTATTGGGACTTCCTTATACTGGACCTAGCACGAATTTGTATGACCCGCCAAAAACCATTATGAAGTATTTGGCTTTCTGCGAAGACGTGAAAACGCCTGCGCATATTCATGTAGAATCGGAAGAAGATATCAGTCAACTTCCAGGCAATTTGCAATTTCCTTTATTTGTAAAACCTGCCAAAGCCGGCGATAGCCTAGGTGTAGACAATGCTTCTAAAGCAAATAATACTACTGAATTAATCACTAAGGTGAAAAGTATATTAGCAGAGTTTGGTGCTGCCTTGGTAGAAGAATATATTGATGGCCGTGAATTTACTGTTTTAGTTTGCGCGAATGCAGATGGTAAAACTTGTACCAGCTTTGTGCCGGTTGAATATATTTTCCCTGAAGGCTTTAGTTTTAAAACCTACGCCTTAAAAACTTCTGAATTACATCCCACTGCCAATATTCCTGTATCGGATACTGTCTTGGCTACTAAATTAAAAAATATTGCAGAACAAGTATTCATGTCTTTCAATGGTGTGGGTTATGGAAGAATGGATTTTAGAATGAATGAGAAAGGAGAAATATTTTTTCTTGAAATTAATTTTACCTGTTCTGTTTTTTATGCACAAGGTTATGAAGGCTCTGCCGATTATATTTTACTACATGATGGTGCAGGCCAGCGTGGCTTCTTAGAAAGAATTATTATTGAAGGCATGGCGCGTTATAGAAGAAAAGAAAAAGTATTTAAAATTAAAGGCAATGCTATTTCTGGATATGGCATGTATGCAAAATGGGATTTACCTAAGGGCACTATATTATTTCAAGGGGAAGAAAAAGCACAACGCATTGTTACCAAAAAATTTGTAGATGAAAATTGGGATGAGCGTGAGAAATTAAATTTTAGAAGATACGCCTATCCTATTAGTAAGGATGTATATATATTATGGGACTTACAACCCGAAGAGTGGTCTCCTCAAAACCACCACTGTGATGCTAACTGCAGCTATAGGGGCTTAAATGTAGTGATAACTAAAGATGTGAAAAAAGGAGAAGAGCTAACCTTGGATTATGGTAGCTTTTTAGATGAAACCATGGAACCTTTTAATTGCAATTGCGGTTCTTCGAACTGTCGCGGCCTTATCAAAGGTAATGCTGGTAATAAAATTTAGCATTTGCCTAGTATAACATGGTATAGTATAGGATAGTATAGCATAATTTAACCTAGAATTTCTATCCTTTTGTTCCCAATAAGAATGTTTTTTTTATTATATTCATAGTAACGATTGCTTACTTTAAAACCTGTATATGAAAAAACAATTTCTAGTCTTTGCTTCTATATTTGCTTGCATACATTTTGCATCCGCACAAAAGAAAATAAATATTGATAGTCTTGCTGGCTTATTGGAAGTATGGGTAAATGTACCGGTAGTAACCCCCGGTGTAAATAATGCCGACGCGCCTTCTGACGCTACTATATTATATAATGGTCATGGCCTTGGCGCTTTTCAAAAAAGAGATGGTAGCCCCGCAGGCTGGAAAATAGATGCAGATGGCGCTGTTACAGATATTAAAGGTGCGGGTGATTTAATTACCAAAGAAGCTTTTGGCAGCTGTCAACTACATCTTGAATTTAGAGAGCCGGCTGAAGTAAAAAGCAGTGGACAAGGCAGAGGTAATAGTGGTGTTTATATAATGGGTAAATATGAAATTCAGGTTTTAGATTCTTATAATAATCCTACTTATTCTAATGGGCAAGCGGGTGCAGTGTATAAACAACATGTGCCTTTAGTAAATGCAAGCCGTAAACCTGGTGAATGGCAGTCTTATGATATAATTTTTACAGCGCCATTATTTAAAGAAAATGGAGACTTAGAAAGTCCTGCTAGAGTAACTGTTATTCACAATGGAGTGCTTATACAAAATAATGTAACTATTCTAGGCCCTACCGACTGGGTAATTATACCTAAGTATGAAAAACATGCTTCTAAATTACCATTGATGTTACAAGATCATGGCGATGATGGTAATCCAATAAGCTATAGAAATATTTGGATTCGCAACTTATAAATGTATTCATAAAGTAATGGGAAAATTTCATCCTCCTGCTTTTATTGAACCCTTCTCCCTTTTTTGGTGGCAGTGTATTGTTATGGTCATTCTTGTCATAATCATTGTAGTGAGCGCTCCATTACATTTTAAAAAAATTCAACCTAAAACCTACGCCAATTTTATTGCCTTATTTTTTGGTATTAATTATATTGTAGAAAATTATTACAATTATGCAACAGGCTATTGGAACTTGCAACAAAGCTTGCCTGTGCACTTATGTAGTATCAGTTATTTTTTATGCATCATCACACTTATTAATTACAGACAATGGTTGGCTGAATGCCTTTACTACTGGGGTTTAGCGGGTGGCATACAATCTTTACTCACACCTGAATTTACCGTAGGAATGGAAGGTTATAATTTTTATGCTTACTTTATTGACCATGGTGGTATGCTTCTAGTGATTACTTATATGATTGTGCATTTAAAATTTGTGCCCCGACCAAAATCATGGTTATGGGTATTAGGTTATACACAGTTAGTAGCCATTGGCGTGGGTATTGTTAATTATACAGTGGGTGCTAATTACATGTATCTATCATCCAAGCCAGAAGTAAATAATCCTTTAGTCATTGGTGAATGGCCTTATTATATTTTAGTATTAGAACTAGTGGCCTTAGTACATTTCTGGATTTTATACCTACCCTTCGCGAAAAAAAATAAGCAGACACTTAAAGCTCCTCTATCCTCTTAGCCTTATCATCTATCACTAAATCAAAGTTAGGTTTAGTAGGGCCTCCATTAGGGTCATAGCCTGTAATTAAGTCGTGAAATTTACAACCCCATTTGTTTAGCTGTTCTAAGGTAAGGCCTCTTAAATCACGCTTTGAGCTTTCTCCTCTGCCTGTCCAGTAGGTAATATGCCAGCCCTCATCGTATAATTTATTAATCTTAGCTACATTTTCAAAATTAGGTTCTGCCAGTTCATATACTCTTTTATCTGTATAAAAGCAGATGGTTTCATCTATATCAATTAACGCTTTCTTAGAACCGAACCTTTTAGACTCAATCATTGTTATCTATTTTAATTATTAACTATTGCAAATTTAGATAGTTTCTATAAATTACACCATTCAAATTATAATTAAGCCTAAATAACTCTACATGCGTATTCTCTTTTTATTTGTTTGTATTTTATTGCAACAATTCGCTACTGCTCAGTCAAGTGCTGAACCCCTTATTCGTACTGATAAAATTACCATCGCAAGAGATACTTACGGCGTGCCGCATATATTTGCTCCTACCGACCCAGAAGTGGCCTATGGCTTGGCCTGGGCGCATGCAGAAGACGATTTCACTACTATTCAAACACTTATTTTAACAGGCAAAGGAAAGCTAGCTACTTATTTAGGTGCTAAGGGTGCGCCTGTTGATTATGTATTTGGTTTATTAAATACAAAGTCTATTGTGCTGGAGCAAATAAATAGTTTAGACCCTAAATTTATTTTACTAGTAAAAGGCTATTTGGCAGGCTTGGAAGCATTTGCAAAAGCACATCCCGATAAAGTTTTAAATAAAAATGTATTTCCTATAAGCATTGAAGACTATTTAGCCTCTACTGTTTTTTCAGTAGCAGTTTTTTGTGGTGTGGACAGATCCTTACCTAAAATTTTAAACGGCTCTATTGCACATTTAGCAGGTATGACAGGAGAAGGTTCTAATACCATTGCAGTGCATTCAAGTAAATCAACCACGGGTGAAAATATGTTGGTGATTAACGCGCATCAACCTATTGAAGGAGCTACTGCTTTTTATGAAGCACAAGTGCAAAGTGAAGAAGGTTGGAATATGTTAGGCGGTTTGTTTCCAGGGGCTCCCTTAATTTTTCATGGCACTACTCCTAATTTAGCTTGGGCACATACAGTCAACTTTCAAGATAAAATAGATATCTATCAATTAGAAACCAATAAAGCACATAAAGGACAATACAAAGTAGATGGTGAGTGGCTTGCACTTGAAAAAAGAAAAATTAAATTAAGTATCAAAGGCATTCCTTTTCCATTATATAAAACAGCTTATACTTCTATTTACGGACCTACTGCTGTAACACCTGAAGGAAAATATTTTTCAATGCGTTTACCTGCCTTAATGGATGCGGGTGCTTTGCAACAATGGTATGCCATGAATAGGGCTACTAATTTTACTGAATTTAAAGCAGCTGTGGCGCAAAACCATTTAGCTATGTTTAATATCATGTACGCCGACAAGTACGATACCATATTTTATATCTCTAGTGGTAAAATGCCTTATCGTAATGCCGATACTAGTTATCATTGGAATTCAACAGTACCGGGCAATACAAGGGCTACGCTTTGGACAAAGTTTAAACCTTTAAATGAGTTTCCTCAATATACCAATCCTAAAAGTGGGTATTTAATAAACATGAACCACTCTCCATTTTTAGCCACTGCAGAAAATGAAAATTTAGATCCTAAAAACTTTGATCCTAAAGATGGTTATGAATTATACCACGACAACAGAAGTCGTCGTGCCAAGGATTTAATAGACCCATTAGATAAAATTTCTTACGCCGATTTAAAACGTATCAAATTTGATCGTCAATTACCCTCTACTATTTTATTTCCCTATGGCTTTACGGCAGATACTATGTTTTTAGTAGATGAAAATAAATATCCAATCCTGTCTCCACTTATTAAAGCATTAAAAACTTGGGACCACAATACGAATCCTGAAAGTAATGGGGCGCTTATTTATAATTTAGCTTATTATGAAATTCCTAAACTAATGGGGGGAAGAAAGGACGATAAATTAACCATGCAAGAGGCCATTGCTACCTACCAATACATTTATGATTTTTTAATGAAAAATTATAATAGACTGGATGTGAGCTTAGGTGAAATGCAAAGACTGGTAAGAGGTGATGAGAGCTGGCCTCAAGGTGGTATGCCCGATGTACTTGCAGCAGTGCAAACTCAACCCTATGGTACTGGACAAAGAAAAATGAATAGTGGTGACGCTTATATTGGATTTGTTCGCTTTCCGAAAGATGGCAGTTTGCCTTTGATTGAAACCGTAAATACTTTTGGGGCAAGTTCTAATAAAGGTGACAAGCATTATGCCGACCAACGTGCCATGTATCAGGCGCAGCAGGTGAAAAAAATGACCTTAGATAAAACCGAAGTACTTAAAAATGCAGAGCGTACATATCATCCTCAGTAGGTAATAGTACATCCTCAATAGTGAACTATTTAATTTTTTGTAAATAGTAATACAAAGTAAGTATTATAATCTTGCAGTAACAATGCTTCTATTTAAGAAGGCCTTGGTATCGTAAATAATTGTTTTATTAGAAGCTTTCAGGCTTGCATAATCTAATGACTTGAAAAACGCATGTGCAACCACAAGCACTATCGCGTCATATTTGCCCAAGTCTTTCACTAATTGAATATTATGTTTTGCTTTCACTTCTACCTCATTGGCATAAGGGTCAAAGGCATCCACCTGCATACCCGCAGCACTAAGCTGGCTATATATTTCAAAGGCTTTTGAATTTCTAATATCAGGACAATTTTCTTTAAAACTCACTCCTAATACTAAGGCCTTCGCTCCTTTAACAGCAAGGCCACTGGTATTTAATAATTGAATTAATTTTTCAGTTACAAAACTGCTCATTTGATCATTCACATTTCTTCCCGATAAAATTACTTGCGGATGATACCCTAAGCTTTTAGCCTTACTCGCTAAATAATAGGGGTCTACTCCAATACAATGCCCACCCACTAAGCCTGGCTTAAATGGAAGAAAATTCCATTTAGTAGCAGCGGCTTCTAATACCTCATGTGTATCAATGTTCATTCGATCAAAAATGAGAGCGAGTTCATTGACAAAAGAAATATTTATATCGCGTTGTGCGTTTTCAATGGACTTAGCCGCTTCTGCCACTTTAATACTAGACACTTTAAAAGTACCTGCTGTTATAATACTTGCATAAAGTGTGTCTACACTATTGGCTATCTCAGGTGTAGAGCCCGCTGTCAATTTTTTAATAGTCGTAAGTGTATTTACTTTATCGCCTGGATTAATTCTTTCAGGAGAATAGCCGCAATAAAAATCTTTATTAAAAATTAAACCACTTTGCTTTTCTAAAACAGGAACACAGTCTTCTTCTGTGCAACCAGGATACACTGTACTTTCATAAATAACCAAGTCCCCTTTTTTCAAAACAGCACCTATCATAGTAGTTGCTTCTAATAAAGGTTTTAAGTTAGGGCGCTTGTCTGCATCTACGGGAGTAGGTACTGTAACAATAAATATAGTGGAGGAAGCAATATCTTTTAAAGAAGCAGTAAAAATTAAATTACCTGCGTTTTGAATTTCTTCTGCACTACATTCTAATGTAATGTCTTTGCCGTTTTGTAAATCTTTTACCCTGGTTTCATTAATATCAAAACCAATCACTGCATACTTCTTAGCAAAGGCAACAGCAAGTGGTAGGCCTACATAACCCAGGCCTACTATGGCAATTGTGGGTGATATGGTTGAATCTTGGTTCATCTCTTTTCAAAGGTAATGGACCAACTAGTGATTACCATAATTTTTTTCGCCTGCAGGAATGGCAATTTTTAATCTATTCTGCGCAGGGGGTAATGGGCAAGTAGCAAAGGCCGTAAAGGCACAAGGAGGATTATATGCAATATTGAAATCTATTTCTGTATTTCCTAAAGCATCTGGTTTAGGTATTTCAATAAATCGTCCTGCTCCATAAGTAGTTTTACCTGCAGTTTCATCTGCAAATACAATAAATAATTTTGGGCCTCCTTCATCAATCACATCTAAGCTGTATTCTTTATTGTTAATATTAAATAATAATTTACCTGCTGTTTTCGTGGGTGTGGTTTGACCAAGCACATTGGTAATCATTAATACATTTTGTGAAGGCGCCACCATGGTTGCCTTGAAGCGCCAATTAGAATCAATCTTAAAGCGTTCTATACCTTTAAAGCCAGTCAAGGTCTTGGCTTCTAAGTTTCTAAATCTTACCCCCACTTTATCTTCTCTTTTAATTATCGTCCATGTGTAATGCGACCATGACATAGTAATAGCTTGTTCTTCTTTAGAAAAAACCTTTACAGGATTTATTCCATTTACTAATACGCCGTTCACTTTAATAGCAGTGTTGGCACTATTCATCCATAATACAGAATCTCCTTCATAAATAAAAGAACCTAATACAGCTGGAAATGCCGCATTGTCATACCTACAATCGCTACCCTCTTTTTTACCTAAAGTATTGGTTCCTTTATGTAACCAAAAAAGGCCTTCTAAATTTAACCAACCAATGGGTGTTTTTAAATCGGCAATGCGCGCTTTATGCCAATCATTAATAGACTTAGTATAGCTATTAGTTTTTTGGGCATGCGCTGAAAAAAAGAAGTTTAAAAGCAGTAAAGTGTAGAGTATTTTTTTCATTTCTTGTTTTGAATTTATTGGTTGCCTAGAACCAATTCTATTATTCACAAAATTAAGTTAATTAGAACCTAGAACCATATAAATTTCTTAATTTTAAAAAGTTAAAAAACGAGTATGCAATTCAAAAAATTATGTTTGGGTTTAATATTTATAGGAGCAGTGGCTTGTAACAAAACGGTTACAACCATTCCTGAAACACCTGCTACACCTGTAACGGATAATTCGACTGCACCAAAAATTACCAATACCGATATTAATACTTGGATTCACGAGAATATGACTGCCTATTATTTATGGACCGATAAAATGCCAGCCATTGCCAAAACCAATACCAGCAGTAATCCCATGGATTATTTTTATAGTATTTTATATGATTATAAAACCACGGACCGTTTTTCATGGATAGACAGCAGTTCCGCTAATTTAATAAACCAACTAAATGGCATTAATACCGTCTTAGGTATTCGCGTGAGTGCTTTTTACGCCGATGATGCAAAAGTAAATGTAGCCTTGGTGATAGCCTATGTATTAAAAGGGAGTCCTGCTGAAAAAGTTGGATTAAAAAGAGGAGATATTATTTTATCTGTAGATGATCAAACTGTCACTACCTCTAATTATAATTCAGTATTACAAAATCAAACTTTAAGATTAGGCCTAGGTGCTTATAATAATAAAGTATTTAGTAGTACAGGTAAAACTGTAACCGTAACTAAAGTTGAATTGCAAACCAATCCCATTTTACAAGACACCGTAATTAATTGGGCAGGTAAAAAAGTGGGCTATTTTGCCTACTTGCAATTTTTAACAAGTTTTGATGATAGCTTAAGGGCTGTATTTGGCAGGTTTAAAGATAAAGGAGTGAACGAGCTAGTCATTGACCTTCGATATAATGGAGGTGGTTATGTTACCAATTCAGATTTATTAACCACTTTAATAGTGAAGGACTTAGCAAGTAAAGTAGATAAGGTGATGAATAAAAGACAGTATAACGATGCTTATACAAAAGAAGTCATAAAACAATACGGAGCTGCGGCTCTTCTTACAAATTTTAAAATGGAGGCCAATAATATTAGTTCTTTAAATAGAGTCTTTGTTTTAACTTCTACTGGCACTGCTTCAGCTAGTGAGCTTATCATTAATAATTTAAAACCATTTATGAGTGTCATTTTAATTGGCGAACATACTTATGGAAAAAATGTGGGCTCTTTTACTATTACCGATAATGCCAAAAGATGGAACTATGGTTTACAACCCATCACCTTTAAAATATTAAATTCCCAAGACCAATCCGATTACGGAACAGTGAATGGTTTTTTACCAGACTATGCGCTTACAGACGATATCCTTCCTTATAAATTATTGGGCGACCCTAATGAAACTTATTTGAATAAAGCACTCAATATTATTGGCCCTGTAGCCTATAAGTCCAATGCTATTGGTAGCGGTACACCGGTTTCAAGAGCCAATAAACTACAAGCAGCATCCCTTTCTGACAATCCTATACAAGATAAATTGGATATGTTTGATAAGCCCTTAAAGCGTAAAAACTAGTTCATAAAACATTCTTTTATCAGCGCCTTGTTTTTTGTATCTTAGGCTTATAAATTAGGCCTTATGAAAAAAATATTACTGCCATTTTCGATAATGGTTTCACTTCAATTAGTTGCGCAAGAAAAAAACACGAAAGTGCATATAAATCATACTGCCATTTTTGTAATGGACATGGAAAAAACAGGTAATTTTTATAGTAAAATAATTGGGCTTGATTCTGTTGCAGAACCTTTTCATGATGGAAAACATATTTGGTATAAGACAAGTGATCATAGTATGTTACATGTTATACAGGGCGCTACTGAAAAAAAAGAATACTATAAAAACCAGCATACCTGTTATACAGAGCCTGACTTTAAAGGCTTTATAGAAAAACTAAAAGCAGCACACCTTAGTTTTGAAGATGTGAGTGGTAATAAAAATGCCATTACTACGCGTGTAGACGGCGTGCATCAAATTTGGTTACAAGACCCAGATGGTTATTGGTTAGAAATAAATGATGATAATTATTAATCATCAATAGAAAAAATTACACCACTACAAAATAAAATTTAAATAAAAGAGATATGAAAAAAATACAATTAATGCTGCTTTTTGTTTTAAGCTTTTTCATTAGCAGTTTTGCCCAAGGTTTTGTAAAAGAAAAACAAGTTATTAAAAGTGCTATACTTAATAAAGAAGTGCATTACTCAATTTTCTTACCGAGTGACTATTATACCAGTGAGCGCGCATACCCTGTAACTTATTTATTACATGGTTATGGCGATGCAGATGATGGCTGGATTCAATTTGGGGAAGTAAACCGCTTAGCCGATGACGCCATTAAAACGGGCAAAATTCCACCTATGATTATTGTTACACCCGATGGCTTTACAAGTTTTTATATTAATGCAGCCAATGGCAATTTAAATTATGAGGACTTTTTTATAAAAGAGCTTATCCCCCATATTGAAAAAACCTATAAAGTAAAGGCAGAAAAAAGGTTTAGAGGTATAGCAGGACTTTCAATGGGCGGTTATGGTTCATTATTGTATGCCCTTAAATACCCCGATTTATTTGCAGCAGCTGCTCCGCTTAGTGCAGCAGTTTGGACAGACAACGATATTATTAATCTTAATGAAAATATGTTTAATGGTTTATTTGGAAATTCAATGGGCAAAAATTTAAAAGGCAAAGACCGTTTAACTGCAGCTTGGTTAAGTAATAGCCCATTATCTATTATTGATAAAAAAACCAAAGAAGAATTATCTTCTGTAAAATATTGGATTGACTGCGGTGATGACGATTTTTTAACCATTGGTAATGCGCAGTTACACATAGCCCTCACTAATAAGAATGTACCACATGAATTTAGAATGAGGGACGGTGCGCATAACTGGACCTATTGGAGAACAGGTATCATTGACGCACTTGCTTTTATTGGCGATAGCTTTCACCAAAAATAATTTCTATGTCAAATACAATAAAGGTTTTTGTTACAGGGGGCACATTTGATAAAGAGTATAATGAACTTAATGGTAGTTTATTTTTCAAAGAAACTCATTTGCATGAAATGTTGCAACTAGGTAGAAGTAATTTAGATTTATCGATTACTACACTTATGATGAAAGATAGTTTAGAATTCATTGAAGCCGATAGACAAATGATTGCCGCGGCTTGTAATGAAATCCAGGATGATAAAATTTTAATTACCCATGGCACCGATACAATGACCCTCACTGCTTCTTATTTAGCCAAGCATTGTAAAGGCAAAACCATTGTGCTTACAGGCGCCATGATACCTTATAAATTTGGTAGCTCTGATGGTTTATTTAATTTAGGAAGTGCACTAGCCTTTGTACAAGTATTAAACCCTGGCGTATACATAGCCATGAATGGAAAAATATTCGAAGCAGATAAAGTAAAGAAGAATACGGATAAGGGTGAATTTGAAACTATCTAATTAGGGATAACGCGTATCAATTAAATATTGAATTTTCCAGCCTTCTTTTGTGCGCACTACTTGAAAAGAATCTACTCCTTGGTGTATGTATTTTTCTTTAACATATAGTTGATAAGGCGTCCATACGCTGGCTAACTCTTTATTGATTAAAATTGTATCAAATACAATTCTTTCGTCTAAAGCACCTACGGGTTGCTTCCCCACACTATTCAAAAAAGATTGCACACTTGCCTCTTTTACCTCTGCACCCGCTGGGCTTGAAATGATAGTTTGAATAACAGCATTGGTTGAAAAACAAGATTTAAGTAAGACCGTATCACTGTTTTTCATAGCAATAAACATATTTTGAATAACTTTTTTTATCCCAGTCGTATCTTGAGCATAGCTATTGAGCATAAATATGCTTGTAAAAATAGTGAGGATTATTTTTTTTATCATGCTAGATTTATTTTAATAAGTGACTCTTTTATTTTAATTGTGTGGTGTCCACTCTTGTAGGGGTATCCTTACCTGCTATAATGGTTTGAGCACTTTTAGCAATGGCTTTAATAATTTCATTCATATTGTCTATATCTAAGGTTTGAAATTCATCACTAGGCTTATGATAGTTAGGCTCGCTATCCATTTTAGAAGTAGAAATAGTATGAGCCGGTACGCCCAAACGTGCTAAAGTGGCATTGTCAGATCTGTAAAATAAATTTTGATCGGTATAAGGGTCTGGATAAAAAGTAAAGGCCGTGCCTGCTAAATTCTTTTGTAAAATAGCGCCCATATCTGTTTTTTCATAACCTGTAATGTAAGCGCTGTTTCTACCCCACTTACTTTCTGTACCAATCATTTCTAAATTGAACATAGCCTTCACCGAGATAGGGTCAAATTGTTTTGAAAAATACTGTGCACCAAAACCTCCCACTTCTTCTGCTGTAAATGCTGCAAAAATTAAAGTGCGTTCATTGTTATTTAATTTTTTAAAATATTTAGAAAGCATAATCATAGCAGTGGTGCCCGCAGCGTCGTCATTGGCTCCATTATAAATGCTATCTCCATTCACAGCCCTTGCACTATTAATTCCTAAATGATCATAGTGACCAGAAAAAATGACATACTCATTTGAAAGTGACTTGCCTGGTATAACCGCTACCACATTGGCTAAATTAAGGTTATCAATTTTATGTGTAGCTTCTATTGTAAACTTGGTAGGTGTTAAATTGCTTAATACAAATACAACCGACTTCTGATTTTCAGTAATATTCGATTTTAAATTAGTTAAGCGGCTAAAGTTTTGTGCAAAAGACTCATCTAGTAGAATTAAATAATTTTTACCAGCTCCCATATACTTTCTAATCGCCATACCTAAATTATCTTCCTTATTTATTTTCACTACCTCATAACCACTGGCTTCTGTGATAGAAAAATTAGCTTGAGGCGTCACCACTATTATATTTTTTTGATCAATAGCTGTACCATCAAAATTACCTGAAGCACTAATGAACCTAGCAGACATTCTTGAAAAAGATTGTAAATAAGTGCTGCTATTTTTAAAAGTGCTAAGTCCTGCTTGCGCAAATTCATTGGCAATAAATGCAGCGGCTTTATCAATGCCTTTACTAAATGTTTTACGCCCCTCTAATTCATCTGAGGATAAATATTTTTCGATACGCTCTGTTTCTGCTTTTGAAATAGTACTTAATAAATCTTGGCTCCAAGATTTTCCAGCAAATGCTACTGCTAATAATAACAGAGAAAATTTCAAATACTTCATAAGGTAATTTTTTATATGTTTCCTAATTATAACTTTAAGATACTTCTTGCTTTAAAAGCCACGCATTTAAAGCAAGACAAAATAGTCAAAATAGGTTAATTCATAAAACTTTTTGTTACATTAGCATATTATGGCAAGTGATCAAGAACTTATTATTCAATTTCAAGAATCTATCAATAGAGAAGCCAATTTCACTGCTCTTCTGAAAAAGCATCAACAAAAAGTTTATTACCAAATTAAAAGAATGGTCACCGACCATGCCGACGCCGATGACATTGCACAGCTGGTTTGGATAAAAATTTGGGATAAATTAGATGGCTTTAAAATGGAAAGCGAATTCACTACCTGGCTATTCAGAATTGCCTATAATGAGACCCTCAACTACCTACAAAAGCAGAAAAAACAGGGTAGCAGCCACTCTAGTAGCGACTTATTGGACTACGAGAACGCCACCGCCAGCTCGGATAGCCCTAAAAGCACTGAAATTCAAATTGGGCTTGACCGTGCCATTAGCCAACTACCTGAAAAACAGAAGGTTGTGTTTATGTTACGCTATTACGATGGCTTTGATTATGAGAAAATTTCTTCTATTGTTGGAACAACGATTGGGGGTGCGAAGGCCAATTATCACCAGGCAGTGAAAAAAGTAGAGAGTTTTATAAAGCAGCTTTAAACTTATAGTATAAATAATAGTCAAAATAAGGATATGGAAAAGGAGATGGAACTAAATAATCACGACAACACTGGGAACAGCTTAGAACAAGACCGCGCATGGGCAGAAAGCTTGTTGAATAAACAAAGCCTAAATCAATTTAATGCGTCTATGACAGAGGTGCCTGTTCATTATTTTGAATCTTTTCCTGATAAATTAATGAGCAGGATTGCAAATGAAAAAGTAGAAAAATTAGAAAAGAAGAACGCAAAAATATTTTTCTTGCCTTCCTTTATGCAACCTATTAATAGATGGGCCGTTGCGGCGGCCTTTATTATTGTAGTAGGTGGTTCTTTTATTTTTCTAAATAATTCTGTTTCTAAAAAAACAGAGGCTTCTATAGTAGCTAATACTATTTCCTTACAAGATATTAGCATTGAAGAAATTGAAACCTATGTGGATGCCAATGAATGGATAGCAGAAATAGATATTCAAGCGCAAGTGCAAAAAGAAAATGCCAAGCTTTCCAGTTTAGATGCAAAACAAATTGAAGAAATTAAAAAAATAATAACCCAATGAAAAAGATAATTTTCACTCTTTTTTTAGGTATGCTAGTGCATGCTGCAGTTTTGGCGCAGCCTAATGATAGAAGACAAGGCCCTCCGCCACCGCCACCAAGAGATGATCAAAGAAGAGATGATCAAAGAAGAGACGAACGTGGCCCTGGACCAAAAAGAGGAGATAGAATGAGGCCGGAACAAAGAGAAAAAATTGAAATGTTCAAAATTCAATTTATTACAAAAAATTTAGAGCTAACTAAGAATGAGGCAGAAGGCTTCTGGCCAGTATATGAAGCGCATAAAAAAGAAATGCAAGAAATTATTAAAACAAAAATGAATGATGAGATTTTACTGCAAGAAGCTATGCTGAATGCTAGAAAAAAATACAAAGCCGATTTACTGCCTGTATTGAAAACAGAGGAAAGAGTTAATAATGCATTAAAAGTTGAAAGAGATTTTTTATATAAAATGCGTCATGAGGTAAGCAAAAGAAGAGGCTGGAAACAAGACTAGGATATTCACAGCATTAAAATAGAAAAATAATATATAAAAGCACCTCTATTAAATTAGGGGTGCTTTTATTTTATAGCCTAGTTTTCGTATATTACAGTATATAATAAAACTGTATTTATATGAAAAAGCTATTAGGCATCTTGGGTATTGGACTACTTGTAATCATTACCATCGTCCTTGTTAAAACATTTACCAATAGCCCTGGCGCACATCAAAAAAGTACTGCCTTAGAGGCGGTTCCTACGAGTGCCATTGCGCATATGTCTGAGGCTATTCAGCTTCCAACTGAAACGCCTAACGATGCCTATCAATTTGATACAACTACCTTCCTTGCCTATAGAAAATTCATGGAAAAATCATATCCATTAATTCATAAAAATTTACCAAGAACCATCATTGATAGTTTTAATTATATCTACGAGTGGAAGGGAACCGATACTAGTTTACTTCCTATGGTTTTAATGGCACATTATGATGTAGTCCCTGTAGAAGCTTCCGCTGTTAAATTATGGCATGCGGTACCTTATGGTGGAGAAGTGAAGGATGGGTATATATGGGGAAGAGGAGTACTTGATGATAAATCGAGTATGATTAGTATTCTAGAAGCAGCTGAAGCGCAGTTAGCTAAGGGCTTTCAACCAAAGCAAACTATTTTACTATGCTTTGGTGCGGATGAAGAATCGAGTGGCAAAGGAGCTACTGCAGTTGTTAAATATTTTAAATCACTGAATAAAAGATTTGATATAGTAGTAGATGAAGGTGGGGAAATTTCAACAGAGGATATGAAAGATGTGAAAAGACCTATCGCATCTATTGGCGTTGGAGAAAAAGGATATGTGACTTTAATTTTGACTGCACAAATAGCAGGAGGTCACTCCTCTATTCCGGGACAAAGAACAGCTATTGATATTTTAAGTAAGGGATTATACAAGGTTAGAGAAAATCAAATGCCTGCTAAAATAATTCCTCCCATTAAAGCCTACCTAGAAAGAGTAAGTGGATACACAGATAACTTTTGGAAAAAAATGATGCTTTCTAATATGTGGTTATTTGAAAAGCAAGTCATCAATAATTTATCGGATGCGCCTAGTACCAATGCTTTAGTAAGAACCACTATAGTGCCTACCATATTTAATAGTGGTGTGAGAGATAATGTAATTCCTACTTTTGCCACAGCCTATATAAATAGTAGAATTTTACCAGGGGAGACACAACAAGATGTTTACAATTTTGTAGAAAAGGCTATCAATGATACAAATATTAAAATAACTTATTATAATAATTATAGCACCCTCCCTTCTTCTACTACCGATATTAATAGTAAGGCCTTTAAAAGAGTAGAGGAAGCCATTAATGCTATTGTAGATGATGTTATTGTAGCACCCATGCTCATGGTAGGTGCCACCGATTCCAGAAATTACAGAGAAATTAGTGATGGGGTTATAAACTTTACACCCATTACCAATGCAAAAGGATACCATGGTATTGATGAAAGACTATTAGTGAGTGATTTTCAAAAATGTATTAATTTTTATACCCTCTTAATTCAAGGTTCGAAATAAATATTTGAAAACTTACTAATTAGCTATTTAAATTATATTTCACCAACTACGTAATATTTTAATAATTATTATATGATTCAAAATAAAGTATTAACTAAAATTGGATTACTTATCTGTATAACATTTTTTTATATGACTACAGCCTTGGCACAATACCAGCCTTTATATAAGACCATTCCCAATAATATCTCATCTAAGAATCAAGAAGCTGAATCTAGTAGTACGGGTATTTTAATTGTTGAAAAAGTATCTATACCTAGTTACCAATACTTCAGAGTGGCTAATGACAATCAAAAAAGACCTTGTGTTATTATTTGTCCTGGTGGAGGCTATACTATTCTTGCTGCAGGACATGAGGGCACAGATGTAGCAAAATATTTTAATAGTATTGGAGTAAACGCTATTGTTTTAAAATATAGAATTCCAAATGATTCGAATCAAATTAATAAAAGCATTGCCCCTTTACAAGATGCTCAGCAGGCTATACTACTAGCAAGAACCAATGCAGGTAATTGGGGTATTGAAAAAAATAAAATTGGTATCATGGGCTTTTCAGCAGGCGGTCATTTAGCCTCTAGCCTGGCTACTCATTACAATGATGTTAAAATTGAAAACCCTACCAAGGTTTCATTAAGACCCGATTTTCAAATTCTTATCTACCCTGTTATTAGTTTTGGCCCTGAAGGACATGAAGGTTCAAGAATTAATTTAATAGGCAATGCTCATGATGAAAAAACTAAAAAGGCCATTGATTATTTTAGTAGTGAAAAGCAAATTACCAAAGACGCCCCTCCTGCTTTTTTAGTACACTCTAAAGACGACGATGTGGTACCCGTTGCCAACGCCATACATTATTATGATAATTTAATAGCGCATAAAGTGCCGGCCGAATTGTATTTATATGAAAAGGGGGCGCATGGCTATGGGATGAAAAACCCCACTAGTGAAATTGTTTGGACCAGCGTCATGAAAACCTGGATGCAGAAAAATAAAATTATTCAGTAAAATATTTTATACATTTAGAGGGACGTATTACAAATTTAAAGAAAGCAAATCAATCAATTAAAAGCTTTAATATTAAACTTAAAAATATATAATATGCGTAATTTAATTCTTGGGCTAAGTTTGTTTTTATGCACTAGCATTAGTGCACAAAAAACTATATTAATAAAATGCGGAAAATTATTAGATGCTAAAACAGGAATCGTATCTGAAAAACAAAATATTCTTATTAAAGGCAATCAAGTAATTTCTATAAGCAGTAGTGCAAGTGTCGCCGATTCAATCATAGATTTAAGTAATTATTTTGTAATGCCTGGTATGATTGATTGTCATACACATGTACTGCTGCAAGGTGACATTACTTCCGAGGACTATGATGTGCAAGTTTTAAAAGAATCTATACCCTATAGAACTATAAGAGCTACTAAAAGTGCCGAGAAGTCTTTAATGAATGGCTTTACGACTATTCGCGATTTAGGTACTGAAGGTGCTGGCTTTGCAGATGTGGATGTAAAAAAAGCAATTAATAAAGGAGTGACTAGTGGACCAAGAATGATTGTTTCTACTTTGGCCATGAATACAACAGGACACTACCCTTTAAAAGCATCCGATTATGCATGGGAATTAAAATTCCCAAAAGGGGTAATTGAAGTTACTGGTGCGGATGAAGCAAGAAGAGCAGTAAGACAACAAATTGAACAAGGTGCTGATTGGATTAAAATTTATGCCGACCGTGGATACTACCGTTTAGCAGATGGCTCTTTTAGATCTATTCCCAATTTTACGACGGAAGAAATTAAAGCCATTGGTGATGAAACTATTACCAGCAGAAAAAAATTAGCGGCACATGCAATGACCAGAGATGGTATACTTGCCGCTATTAATGCAGGCGCTTCAACTATAGAACATGGAAGTGGAATGGATGAGGAATGTATGCGCGTGATGGCAGAGAAAGGAATTTTCTGGTGCCCAACATTATTTGTGAATGAATATGTTGCAGAAGGAAGAGCCAAATTAGGAAGCCCTATAAACTTATATTTTCAACAATCTATCCAAGCTACCTTTAAAAAAGCCATGAAGATGGGTGTTAAATTAGCTTATGGTACTGATATTGGTGGCTATGATTGGAACCTAGCGCAAGCCAAGGACTTCACCTATTTTGTTGAATGGGGATTAAGTCCTGTGCAAGCTATTCAAACGGCTACAACTACCGCTGCAGAACTATTAGGCATGCAAGGAAAAATTGGAGAAATTAAAGAAGGTGCATTTGCAGATATCATTGCTTTAAAGAAAGACCCTACTAAAGACATTTCTGCATTACAAAATGTTGACTTTGTAATGAAAGACGGAAAAGTATATAAGCATTAGGCTTTTTTAATTTCACTACCCTTCCATCCAAAATAGGCTACTACTGCAAAAGCCACTAGTGGCACTATATAGCCCATTTGTATATTGCCAGTAGCATCACTTATTAATCCAAAAATACGAGGCAAAACAGCACCCCCTACAATGGACATAACTATTAAGCTACTGGCCATTTCAGTATCTGGACCAAGCTCTTTTATGCCCAATGAAAAAATGGTAGGAAACATAATAGACATAAAAAAGCAAATACCTATTAAGGCATAAATAGTCATCATTCCTTTTCCAAAAATAGCCACTAAGCATAATAGCACACATACAATAGCAAAAGAAGTTAATAAATTACGAGGAGTAAAATATTTCATTAAAGCAGTACCTAAAAAACGGCCTACTAAAAAAGCAAGACCTCCCATACTTAAATAATCGGCTGCTTGTATATCTGAAATTTGCGCCGACTGAGTGGCGTATAAAATAAATAAACTAAGTACACATACCTGCGCACCTACATAAAAAAATTGTGCGATGACTGCCCATGTTAAATGGGAATGTCTAAATGTTTTTAAGATGGTTTGATTCGAAGTAGATTCATTTTTTTCTCTAATATCGGGTAACTTAATTTTAAAAAACAAGAAGGCTATACATAAAAGTATAATGCCTAAAATAGTATAAGGCGTTTTTACAGTGTAAGCTTCTGCTGCAAGCGCTGCTTTTTGTGCAGCAGCCGTCATAGCGCTTAATTGCTCTTCGGTATAACCCTTGGTTAAAATAATTCTTGCACCAATAGCAGGCGCTAGTGCTGCAGCCAAACCATTAAAGGATTGAGCCAGGTTCAGTCTTTGGGTAGAATTACTAGGGTCGCCCAATGAAGAAGCATAAGGGTTTGCAGCGGTTTCTAAAATTGTTAAGCCACAGGCAATAACGAATAAAGCAAATAAGAAGTAGTTATAAGATTGATTGTTGGCAGCTGGCACAAACAAGAAGGAGCCTATGGCAAATAATAAAAGACCCGCAATAATACCTGTTTTATACCCCCATCTTTTCATAATATAGCCTGCAGGTAAGGCCATAAAAAAATAAGCTACGAAAACAGAAGAGTCCACCAAGGTGGATTGAGTTGTTGTTAAAGTAAATGACTTTTTTAAATGAGGAATTAAAATAGGATCTAAATTATGTGCAAAGCCCCATAAAAAAAACAAACAAGTAATTAATATAAAAGGTATTAGGTCTGATTTGGCTTTTTGCATAGTTCATAAATTATATTTAAATATAATCTATCCAAAACATTTAAGCAAAAAATAAGCTATTAGAATCCCATTAAAAGAAGCTAAAGGCCTATTTTTGAAGAAGTTTCAATTAAGATTACAATACAATTCAAACAGAACAAAGGCTAATAAAACTCTAGCCTTGCAAATAAAAACATATGAAAAAATTATTATTAAGTATTACTTGTCTATTCATGAGTCTTATGATTTTCGCTACTGTGCCAAATACATCAATTTCAAATATTGAAAAAGCTATTTCCACATTTGCAAAAGAGCCAGCACGCGATTATTACTTAATACAAGTATACCACTGCAGCACGGCAAAGCAAATTGAAAATATTGACGCCTTTTTGAAAAATACCTTTCTTCCTTATCTACATCAAAATGGTATTGAAAAAGTAGGAGTATTTGCACCACTTGACAACGATACCGCAACTGATAAGAGATTATATGTGTGGGTACCATTTAAAAATATTCAAAAATTAGACGAGCTTGATCAAAAAATAGAAGCACTAGACCCTATGGGAACTGCTGCTATTATACATTTAGAAAATGCAGATGGAAGTTTACCTTATACTAGAATAGAAAAGATTATCACTAGGGCTTTTAAGTTTCAGCCTCAATATGTAACAAAATCGACACTCACAAAATCAAGTAGTCGTGTATATGAATATAGAAGTTATGAAAGCCCTACAGAAGCTATGCATTTAAAAAAAGTACATATGTTTAATGAAGGTGGAGAAGTAACACTTTTCGAAAGCCTTAATTTTAATGCTATTTTTTATTCTAAAGTAATTGCAGGAAGCAGCATGCCTAATTTAATTTACATGACTAGCTTTAATAATATGGAGGACCGTAATGCCCATTGGAAGTCGTTTGGAGAGGCTCCTCTTTGGAAAAAGATTTCTGCCGCTCCTGAATATTTAAATACAGTGAATAGAAATGAGACTGTACTAATGAGTGCGCGTGATTATGCCGATTTTTAATCGATTAATTCCACGCCCATTAATTTAATCAGTTCTAATTGCGCATTACAAAGCTGATACTGGTATTGCAATTGATTTAACAGTGCTCTTTGGTAGTCTGCATTGGTAGATGTTATCTCAATAGGAGTAGCTGTTCCATTTTTTAATTTACTCACACTTAATTTTTGTGCTAGTGCTGCTTGCTCAATTTGAGTGGCCGCATTTTTTATTCTAGCTTGGTTGCTTTGAATATCAATTAAAGCTGCTTGAATATCTTTTTCAAAATCGTGAATTTGTGCCACAACATTGGTTTCACTTAAAGCCAAACTACGCTCTTGAATTTTAATTTGTTGTTTGATCTTACCGCCATTAAATAAAGGCACCGAAAATCCAATACCTGCATTGTAATTGAAACGAGGGTCGTTAATTTGAGGCAGATAGCCATTTCTAGAACCTACACTAGCCTTCATGCCTACATAGGGACGCTCATTTAATTTCGTAATGGCCACATCTGCCTTCGTAACATTCACTTTATCCTTGGCAATAGCTATACTAGGGTTATGTATCAAGGCCATTTGCATGGCTTCATCCGATGTATAATTTTTTAAGCTAATGCTTAATTGTGATTCACTAATAGTGGCCACCCCTGTTGCATAATTTAATAAATTCAATAATTTTTTCAAATTGGTTTCTAAGTCAATTTTTCTATTTAACTCGTTGTCTATTTTAGACTGAATAGTAAGTAAGTCTAATTGAATGGCATTGCCATTTTTTAGTTGAGTTTCAATAATAGTTTTATTCTCTGTCAATAATTGCAGCACTTGATTTTGAATCTCAATGGCTTTTTTGGCATATATAATTTGATAGTAGAGCTGACTAATTTGAAAAAACAAACTATGCTTTAATTGTTCTGCTACATGCTTAGAAGTTTGCAATTCTAATTTAGCTTTTTGAATATTGGATGCTAACCTTCCAAAATCAAATAAAGTATAGCTACCATTCAAAGCGCCTGAAACATTGTGAACAGGTGCGAATTGAAAAGTTTTTTCTCCAAAAGCCACTTCGATTTTAGGTTGCACATAAGCATAACTTGCATCCATGGTAATATCTGGATACTTATTCAACTCTGTTAAAGTAAGTTTGTCTTCTGCTAATTGCACAGACTGTTGCACTTCCTTTACTTTCGGAAAGTATTGCAAAGACTGGTTTAGTAAATTTTTAAGTTCCCCATTTATTAAACTTTGTGCCATGGAACTAGTGTAAGTACTTACCAACACCACCATACATAAAACTATTTTTTTCATATCTCTTTACTTTATAAGTATAAATACATTTTATTTTAATGTGCTTCTGCAGCAGCTTTTGCCGCAGCTTCATCTGTTTTTTTATTCGTTCTTAAAAAGAATACTAAAGGAATAACCACAATAAAGAAAATTCCTACTAATCTAAAAGTATCTAAATAAGATAAATAATAAGCCTGTCTATCTACCGACATATCAATCATTTTATAGGCTCTCTGTGTAGCACCGTGTAAATCGCCCGATCTTGCAGCAATGCCTTGTGTAACAGCCGTCACTCTTTCCTGCCACTGTGCACCATCCGATGGCATATTCGCAATTAAATTGGTACGGTGTTGAAAATATTGTCTAGCCACATAGTTATTGGCCATGGCAATACCAAAGGCACCGCCTAATTGACGGATCATATTATTTAAGGAAATGCCCGCTGCATAATCCTTCGGCGCTAAGCCTACTACGGCCTGATTAATTAAAGGCAACTGACTCATTGATATACCAAAGGCTCTAATTAGTAAGGGCCAGAAAAAATCCCATTTGCCCGCATCGAGTGGCATAGCTGCACTATAAAAAGCATATACTGAAAACAAACTAAATCCAACAATTACAAAAGGAATAGGAGTTACACCCTTACTCATTAATTTTCCAATAATGGGCATCATAATCACACCCGCCAGTGTGGGAGGTAATAGAGAAATACCTGTTTCAAAGGCAGTATAGCCCATAATTCTTTGCGCTAGTACTGGATATACAAATACAGAAGTAAACAAACCAAATCCCGCCACAAAAGTAAAAATAGTAGTGAAGGCTAAGTTTCTGTTTTTAAGTACCCTTAAATTCACAGCAGGTTGTTTGATATTTAATTCATACAGTATAAAAGAGACAAGCCCAATCACTGCAATACCAGAACAGTAACGAATCGTTTCACTATTAAACCATTCTTCCGATTCTCCTCTTTCTAGTACATATTGCAAACATCCAATACCTGCCATGAGTAGCATAATACCGGTATAATCAATTTTAATGGCATCCTTGCCCTTGCCCTCTCCTTCTTTTTTATCAATAAAAGTGAAGGATAAAAAGGTAGCAACAATTCCAATAGGAATATTAATCATGAAAATTAAAGGCCAGCTATTGTGTTCAATAATCCATCCTCCCAAAGTAGGACCTAAGGTGGGTCCAAGTACAATACCCATTCCAAATAAACCTGCTGCCATGGGCCTATCCTTCGGTTCAAAGGCATCAAATAAAATAGCTTGCGAGGTAGATAATAATGCACCTCCCCCAATACCTTGCACAAAGCGCCAAATAATTAATTCAATTAAACTATCGGACTGGCCGCATAAATAAGAAGCGGCTGTAAAAATAATCATCGAGACGATGTAATAATTTTTACGACCAAAATATTCTGCTAAAAAACCAGTGAGTGGAATAATAATCACATTGGCAATCGCATAAGAAGTGATCACCCAACTAACGTCTTCAATACTTACACCTAAGCTTCCTGAAATATCGTTTAAGGCAACATTTACAATAGAGGTATCGATCAGCTCCATAATAGCAGCTGATACAGTCGTAATAACAATGATGGCTCTTGCGAATCCCTTAAGCGCTGGCATATGAACTATTTGTCAACGGTGATAAATACGCTCATACCTGCTCTTAACTTATTTTTAAAAGCAGCTTGATTGTTAATGGCAATTTTTACTGGAATACGTTGTGTTACTTTAATAAAGTTACCACTTGAATTATCGGGAGGTAGTAATGAAAACTTTGCACCAGTGGCATCGCTTAAACTTAATATAGTACCCTCTATTGTAAGATCGGGAAATGCATCTAAACGAATATTTACTTTTTTACCCTCTTGTAAACTTTCTAATTGGCTTTCTTTAAAATTAGCTACAATCCAATAACTGCTATCATTGACAATAGAAAATAAAGGCGTGCCTGCTTGCACAAACTGTCCAATATTAATATTCTTCTTCCCAATTTTACCAGCACTAGGTGTAATAATTTTGGTATAAGACAATTTCAATTCTGTTTCTTTGATTTTTGTTTTTTTCATATCAATCAAAGCCATCGCTCTATTCACGTTTTGTCTTAATACGGCAATTCTATTATTCGCAGTAGCTAATTCAGTTTGCGCATTGCTCAACTCTTGATTTGAAGAAGACAATTGAAATTCTGTTTCTTCTAATTGCTTTCTTGTAATAGCCTGCTCTTTAAATAAATTTTGATCTCTTGTTAAATCGTTGTTCGATTTTTTTTGCTTAATTGTTTTTAAATCAATCAAACCTTTATTATTTTTTAAAGCCAATATGCCATTTTCTAATTGTGCCTGCGCATTAGAAACATCTGCTAATGATTGTTGTAAGTCGGCTTTCTGTTCCTCTAATTGCATTTGCAATTCAGCATCATCAATTTCAGCCACTAATTGGTTTTGTCCCACAGAATCATAGTCCTTAATGGAAATGGTTTTCACATATCCAGCAATTCTGGTTAAAACGGGCACAATAGAAGTTTCTATTTGTGCATTATCTGTGGTTTCATGTGTGATAGAAAAAACGACTTTTTTGCCTCCGAAATATAGGGCTACGACTAATAAAGTGCTAATAACTACTTTACGAATATTGGCTTGTTTTTTCTTTTTTTGCTCCTCCATAATATTATAAAAATTAATATATTAAATGAGGCCACAAGGTACCATAATTAAATCAAAATATTAAGGTTATGGTATTAAGTCTAAGTGATATTCCTGAATTAGGCCAGGGTTTTCAGGTGTTAAAGTAAAGGCCAATTTGATTTTTTTATCTTGACATTGGATAATACAATAGCCCCTCATTTGATTCTCTGGAACCATTTCACCCACCGATATAATTTCACCTGCTTCTTTTAAAATAGCCGCAGCCTCTTTTTTCAAAGTTTCAATAGGATAATCTTCAAAAAAGTTCTCTGCAAAAATAGGAAGGCTAGATGTGAAATTAGGAAGCATAGAAACTAATTGTACTTTTCTTTTTTGTAAAATTGGAGAAACACTAATAGCTCTTGGTTTTAATTTGGCTAATTGTACAATGGTATCTAAAACCGCAATGTTAATCTCTGAAGTGGGCGCATAAGTAACATTGGCAAATAAAATAACGCCAATACCATAGTCGTACATAATGCGCCAGTTACTACCAAAGCCAGGTAGGCCGCCACTATGGCCCACACTATTTCTACCTAAAGCGTCATGCATCCAGGTTAATCCATAAGTATAACTACTTGTTGCAGCTAATTTACGGCCGCTTGGATAAGTATAATTAGGCATTAAAGAAATAAATTTAGAAGACTGATGCATTTCTCTAATACTACTTCTTTTTACAGGAAAAGTTTCCCCATCATTTCTTGCTGGCCATGCTGTTTGATGAAGAGCTACATACTTACTAAACATATCTATGGAAGTAATCATGCCTCCCATGGCACCATAAATACCATCATGCAATAAAGTTTCTTTTCTCCAATTATTATTAATATACCTATATCCGTTGGCTAAAGTTTTTTCTGGCACATTAGAAAATTCATAAGTAGTTTCATTCATACCAATAGGCGCTAAAATATTTTTCTTTATATAAGCGTCATAAGTTAAGCCCGATACTTTATGAATAATATATCCAAGCATGGTAAATCCTAAATTAGAATATTCGTATTCTAAACCTGCAGCATTTGAAAAAGAAATACCTGCTTTAATTAATTTCAATAACTCTGCTTCGGTATCGGCTAATTGTCTGTCTCCCCAAGGATTATCTTCTGGGAAACCTGCGCTATGACTCATTAAATGTCGTATGGTAATAACAGGTGCGTCTTTCGTTAAGCCCTGTCCTTTCATAGCAGGAATATACATTTCAACAGGATCATCTAAATGCAATTTGCCCTGATCTCTTAATTGAAGTATAGCTAAGGCCGTAAAACTTTTAGACATGGATGCAATTCTAAACATAGAAGAAGAACTGGCTGGAATTTTTTGTTCCAAATTAGCATAACCGCCACTACTTTTAAAAACTAAATTGCCATCTACTACAATTCCAAAAGCATAACCAGGAAAATGATGCGCTTCTGCATATTTTTTGATCATCTCTTCCGCAATAGGAAAAGTGGTGGCAATGCGTTTATTTCTATCAGCATCCTGATAAGTGGCTGGCGAAAAATTAGCAGGTGTTTGTGCTAGGGCGGTTTGATTTACTAATTGTATACTAAATACAAAACTTAGTAAAATAATAATGCGGTTCATTTTTATATTTTTCATTCTATTATTTATAATGCTATTTATGTTATATTATAAAGTCTTTATTTTATTGGAAGGTTATAATTATATCTTTTGATTTTTATTTATTAAATTTTCTATTGATAAATTCAAATGTGGCTTCGTCTACCTTAAGCCAACTCTTATATAACAAGAAGCCATGAATTTCATCGGGGAAAATAATTTCTTCTACATTTACTTTTTGTCTTCTTAATTGTTGAATCATATGAATGGTTTCAGCAAAGGGAACATTTCTATCATCATCTCCATGAATAAATAATACCGGGCTTTTCCAACCCTTGGCAGTAAATACAGGCGAGGCTTTATAGGCTACTTGGCCAGCAGCAGGAAAACGTAAGCTATCATACCAAGGAGCAAAATTAGGCTCTTCGTCGTTCCAGTTGTGTACCCCATGAATATCTACGCCTGCTGAAAATAAATCAGACCTTTTAGATAAACCATGTGCTGTTAAATAACCACCATAGCTACCACCCCATAGTCCAATTTTCTTAGCATCTACATCGGGTCTGGCTTTTAAATATTCTCCTGCACCTATTAAATCATTTACCTCTGTTCCGCCCGCCATCCCATAATTAGCAGCCTCTCTAAAAGCTAATCCATACCCTATGCCGCTTCTATAATTCAAAGCCATGACTATATAACCTTGGCTTGCAAAATATTGATTCACTGCATACGCATTGGAATAATAGGAACTATAATTAAAACCTTCTAACATTTGTCTACGACTTCCTCCATGTAAAAAAATTAGGGCTGGATATTTTTTAGAAGCGTCATAATTAGCAGGCAAAAATATTTGAGCGGGTGCTTTAAACCCATCCGTCGCTTTTACTAAAATGGTTTTAGGCGTTACTAAGTTGGTAGGGAAATTAGCAGGGAATAAATTAGCAGCTAAGGCTTGTTCATTGCCATTCGTTTGAAACACAGGCCAAGACGGCTTGGTAGCGCTTGCTTGTAAATACACTAAACCATTGTTTACGAGTACTGGATTGTATTCAATTTTATTTCCTTTGGTTAAAATAGTCGCATTGCTTGTAGCAGGATCTACCGACCAAATATGTCTTCTATTGCTATCGCTAATATTAGTTACATAATAAATAGTTTTACCATCGGTACCCAAGCGCATGCTTTCAACTTCTCCTATACCCGGTGTTAAATGATTTATTTTTTTTGAATTAGGGTCAATGCTATACAAATGCATCCATCCTGTTTTTTCCCAAGGGAAAACAATATAATTATTATTCGTCCAAATTAATTGTGTGGTTACTGCAGGCAAATCCCCCACAAATTTAGAGCCTGCACCTTCGTCAGCTTTAAATAAGGTGTAAGCTTTATTGGTAGCTACTTCTGCAAGTCGTATCTCCCAGGGCTGTTCAGCAGTAGGTCTTGGCGTAAAGCCAATTTCATATTTAATATTCACCGTTCTTATAAAAGCAATATGTGTGCCCTCTTTATTCCATACCGGATCTGAATCATTATAAGTAGATGCGTCTATAAAAGAAACTTGATTGCTTGCAAAATCGTAAACGCCAATAAATGAATGCTCTTCTCTATTTGATACAAATAAAATTTGTTGGCCACTTGTATTAAAAGCCAAACTACTTATACTTCCTCTACTAAAAAACAAAGGTTGCACAGTTACTGTTTCTTCTGTTAAATTTATTTTCCAAGCCTTACCTCCTTGCGTGTAAACTAATAATTTTCCATCGGGACTTATTACGGGTCCACTACCCTTGGCTAATTTTTTAATAGTTCCAGAAGCAATATCCAAACTATAGACATTTTGCTCTGTGGTATATTGTAATTGAGCAGGATTTGCAGGTTCCCCTTTTGCATTATTGCTATTTCCTCTTACAAAATATATTTTATCGTCGTTAGGTGAAAATACAATGCTCCCAACTTCTACTCCATTGTCGCCCTTATATTCAGTGATGGCTTTAAAATTATTTGTAGCAGGCTGGCCATAATAAATATTTCTACTGCCTTTTTCATTAAACACCCAGGCAACTGCGTCGCCTTTATGATTGGCTACTAGGTCGGAAGGAAAAGCAGGCGCAAGATAGTCGGCTATTTTTTGAGCATGCAATGAATTAGAAAAACTAATTAGGCTTAATAAGAAAAAGAAAACTATTTTTTTCATAGTAATAATTTTAAACATTAAATGCTTTTAAGTAAATACTAATTTAACCTTATTTTTTTAAAAAATGCCTTGCACCTTAGTCCATTTAAAACATATTTGGTAAATTACTTAGTCTAAAAGAAATCTATGAGTAAATACTTCAAATTCATAGGGTTATTGCTACCCTTTTTCACCATGTGCACGCAGCAGGAAACCAAAAAGGATTTGGATTTTGAACTAACTAAGGCGCCCACCATTTATTTTAAATCCTTTGTGGATTGTAATATGGCGGAGGTTTGGGTGGGTGATACCTTTCGAATTTTCCCGGGCAAATATGGGGAAGACCCTTTATGGGGTTATTCCAATGAATTAAAATATGCTTCTGGAAAAAATGCAGAAGAAGTATTTAATAAAAAATATGAGGCCTTTACTGAACCTAGCATGCCTTTGAATGTAAAACCAAATGAAGAAGGCTTGCATGGAGCTGTTTGGTTTGAAACCGTGTATCAAGATAAAAAAGACAATAGCGGAAAAACTTTATACGCGCTATACCATAATGAAAATTATCCCAACACCTTTCCTTTTAATGCTAAAACAGGCAAGGGTTATATAGATAGTAATTGGCCACAGGGATTAACAGGTGCTAAAACACCTGCAGCTGTTTGCAGAATTGGTATTATGAAATCAACCAATGGAGGTTATAGCTGGGAGAATAAAGGCATTGTCTTAGAAGACAATCAAGAAAGAATGATATTAAAACCACATAATAATTCAGTGACTTTTGCAGGCGGCGTGGGTGACCCTTCAGCAGTAGCGAGTGGAGATTACTTGTATATATTTTATGGAGAGTATGGTTATCCTGGTACTTATGTACGTAAAGCATATAGTGCCGAAAAAGAACAAGCAGGCCAGTGCATTAGTATGGCTAGAATTAAATTAGCTGATTTAGACAATCCAACAGGAAAGGCTAAAAGATATGATGGCAAAGGCTTTCAAGCGAACTATGATGGAGTAGGTAGTCCTATTAAAAATATACAAATTGCTAAAGAAAATGGTGGTGGCCCTAGTTCAGATAGTAGTAGTAAGTATTATTGGGGACCTTCTGTAAGTTGGAATCATTATCTACAAGCCTGGGTAATGCTCATGGCGAAATCAGAAGGGCCTTCTTGGAAAGGATCTAGCATTTATATGTCCTTTAATAAAAATAAAGTTTTAGACGATAACAATTCTCAAGACTGGTCAAGTCCTACATTAATATTAAATAAACCTGGTCATGTTATTTGGTATCCTTCTTTACAACCCATTGGCGATACCAATGCTACAAGATTAAAATACACATCACTGCAAATGGGCGAGCAGGCAAGACTTTTTTATAAAGACCAAACCGATACAGCAGTGTATATTTCTGAATACGCGATTCGCTTCAAGAAATAATAAAGTATAATAATTTCTATAAAACTATTGCGCTTTATTATAAGCTTGTATAAGCTGAATGATATCTGTTTCTTTTTTGAGATTCAATTTTTTTGCATCCATAACCGAATTCAGTTCTGCTTCTTTGTCCATTAAAAAAGGCATGATCTCTTCTTTATTTAACTTCACTAATTTGAACTGATCTCCCTTTTTAATATAATATCTGCTTGTATTGGCGAAGGTTTTAATCATACCGGCGTTAATTTCGCTCATTTCAGTGACCTGCTTAATATCGGAACGGTAAAGTTGAATTGCCCCTGTGCCCACTAAAGCCTGTACATATTGCTCGGGTCTAAGGCCGTTTTGGCTCATGCCCTTCACAAAAATGAATTGTTGTAAAGTATCGGGCCATTTAGGGAAAAGCTTCACAGATACAATTTGATCTAATAATTCAAATGAGGCGTCGTCCTTATTAAAGAATAAGATATTATCGTATAGGTCTATTTTCAATTCTAAATCGGGATAAACACCTTTTGTGGTTACTACTGAGCCATGTATCCACTTGTCTTGAAATAGAGGTGTCCCTCTTATGCCCGCATATTTATCGGGGTTAAAATTTTTACTAGAAACAGGGTCTTGCAATTGTAATAATTGCGCCTGACTAGTTTGAAACACCAGCATTAAAATAAATGGAATAAATACTTTTTTCATACTTCAATATTGTCTGTTAAAACTAAATGCTTTGCACGATTTTTTAAAATAAAACTTGTTAAAAATAAGAAAGGCAGCCAACTGGCTGCCTTTCTTTATAAAATAATCTAAGTTGATTAGAACCAACCTGGATTTTGTTGAGATTTGATGTTTGGATTTGCATCTAATTCACCTTGTGGAATTGGCATGATTCTTCTGTAGTTTGTAAAATCAATAGACAATGCTGAAGCAGGGTAGTTTTTACTACGTATAATATTTCTTTGTAATCTTTGCATGTCAAGATATCTTTCACCTTCAAAAGCTAATTCTTTTCTTCTTTCAGTAATGATATCTTCTAATAAAGCTGAACCACTAGAAGCGATCGCTGTTGCACCTCTTCTGCTAGTAACTTCATTTACATATTTAAGTGCGTCTGCTGTATTAGAAGGATAAGAAGCTTCTGCAGCAATTAAATACATTTCAGACATTCTAATAACTTTTGTATCTGTGTGGTCTCCTGTAAATGAAGTGAATTTATTTACAAAAACAGAGGCGAGTCCACCTCTTGTGCCTGTAGCATATAAAGATTTTCTGATATCACTTGTTTCATATAAGTCATATAATTCTGAAGAACATAACATATCTCCATAGTTACCAGACTGTAAATAGATATAAGCTAAAGCATCAAATGCGTTATTTGCTACCGCATCAAATGATATCTCAAGTAATGTTTCAACTTTATCTGTTCTAGGCGCTACACCCGCCCAATAGCCATTATGAGCTGCAGCACTAATAGCAGTAAAGCCGCTATTCGTAATTACATCAAGTGCTGCCGTCTTTGCATTTGTTTTATCGCCCATTGTAATATAAACCTTGGCTTGTAAAGCTTTTGCTGAGTATTTACTGAACTGAGAAGAGTTCGTAAACTTAGTCATTAAAGTATAGGCCTTGTCTAAATCTTTGTTGATTAAACTATATACATCAGCAATTTTTGCTCTTTCAGGCTTTAAATCGGCTTGATAAGTAGTTATTATGGGAACGCCCAATTTAGTAGGGTCTACTGTATATGGAGATGCAAAGTAACGAACAAGATTAAAGTAAGCCAAGGCTCTAATAGCATAAGCCTCTCCTTTAATTTGTTGAATATTTGCATTGTCTGCAATAGGTGAGTTGATAATATTATTGGCACGTAATATTACTGTATAGCTTGCATTCCACAAACCGGCTACATCACCATCTGTTACAAGATAATTGTAAAGATTAAAGGAAGTATAACGATTGGTGTTTTGCGTAGACTGATAAGTATTATCGGCCATGATATCACCAAGCACCGGTAATGACCTGCCATACAATGCTGTATTTTTTAAACCAGCATAAGCTCCACGCAAGGCCACTTGTAAATCGGCTTCAGTGGCTAATGCAAACTCAGGTGTTAAAGAGGTAGGTGGTTGTAATTCTAAAAAACTCTTTTCACAAGATGCTAATGATAAAAACAACACTGTTGTTACTATCATATTTTTTATTGTAATTCGTTTCATATTCTTTTCTATTTGAAATTAACTTTTAT
>Ga0222712_10000715_pt1 | contig 42346 bp, 34 predicted proteins | sample C33_657DmetaG_FD_165043 | JGI IMG/M metagenome (GOLD analysis project Ga0222712, IMG submission 165043) | Estuarine water microbial communities from San Francisco Bay, California, United States - C33_657D | ecosystem: Environmental > Aquatic > Marine > Unclassified | place: USA: California... | reverse complement strand
CGATCCAGGAGAAGACAACTCCACCCTTGGAGTGAACCGATCAACAAGTGCAGCGATCGACGCGAATACTCGGGCATCGCGATCAGGGTCTGGGTCAACAATGTGCAGCCCCGGACAACGACGCTGTGCATCGCGACGACGAAGCCCAACCTCCACCCCTTCCGCTCGCGCTGCTGGAGAAGTTGCCGTCACTCTGTTTGCAGCAATCACCGCAACGGCGTCATCGGCCGATGCTGCTGTTGCAATGATCGGCCAGTCTGGGCACAACACGATCAAGGTCCGCACGTTCATCGCGTCACCATTTCAACGACTAAACGGTCAACGACTAAACGCGACAACCGTCCCATCCTTGCCTTCAGGTTCTGCCGTTGCGATGAGCGCATCAGTAGATGGCAGCAAGAACTCACAGCGCGCCGTTCGGCTTGCTCTCCCCCGACCGTCAACGCCAACTCGTACCCGGCGCGACCGAAGATGACCATGACCGCAGCCCAAGCCTTCCCACTGCGCGTCACCAACAGTGAACGAAACATCAGCAGAGAACGAGGAATTCACCGCAGTTCCCGGAGACACCACAACAAGAAGCGACCCTCGTTCACGAAGGCGGGAGGCGAGTCGACGACTTTCGGCCGGACGCAGGTACAACCGCGCGTCGAGAACGATGACATCAACCGCACCAATCAGCGCAGCAAGTACATCGGCCTGTCGGCCCGAACCGCCGGGATCAATGAAAGCAACCCGATCTGCATCAAGTTCTGCTTCGAGTACCGCTGCGGGAGCAAGGTCGCTCAGCCCCACAACCACAACCCATGAGCCGGACTGCGATGCCGCGGCAACCAACTGCAGCGCCAACGACGTAGCTCCGACCCCGCCGATCGTGATGGTTGAACCACGAGTGAGTCCCGCGTCAGGGAGAAGCCGTTCAAGCGGTTCAGCCACCGCAATGGTGGCCTGGCGCGCCAAGACCACTGGCCGAATGCGTTCGGCCAGTTCTTGCAGCGACGGTGGCGAGGAGGAAAGAGCGGCGGGGAGAACCACCCCACCAGTATCGAACAGATGTTCGATGAAGGCAACTGGTTAGTCGCCGAACCCTTCAGGCATCACCACTTCGACGCCTTCTCGGTAATAGATGAACAGTTCCTCGAGCCGACCCTTCAGTCCCTCGGGGCTGCCCTTCACCGACACGGTGATGACATTGCCATTCACATGCACAGACTCGACACCGTCGGCCTCGAACAACGTACGAGCGACAAGATCAGCAGGACGGTCGGCCAGAACATCGTCGGCCGAACGGTAAATCTCGTGCCCCATCCCGGTGAGAGGACGATTGGTCTCGAAACGGACGACGCCCGGAATCGATGATGGCTTCTCTAGAACGGTGACTGGCTGACCCATGGGGCCGAATGTAGTCCGATCAGGCCCGACTGCCCTCCATCGGCTGTCCATCACGGCCATGACGCACGGCCGCTACCCCGATCTGCCACACAAGTGCGGCGAGAACCACCGACACCACGCCGAGCATCACATGCACGATCTTGAACGGAGCGCCGTGATCGGCCATGAGGATCTGCGGCACTCGAACAAGCCACACCACCACGGTGAGGGCAGCGGCACCGACAAGGGCCTTCCCTCCCCCAGCCGTGACCGGCACTCGCCAGGCCTTTACCAACACGACTACGACCGCTACTGCGAATCCCAACATCACGATCGACAACACCGTGGAAAATGTCTTGGCCCCGACGGATTCTTCGGAGCGAAGTGTGTTGGAAATCCGATTCGCCCAAACGAACACGGTCCAAAGAACAAAAGCAATGAGGACGATGCGAAAGCGAAGAATCATGGGCCGAGGGTACCTGCCCCTCAACGACCGTCGAACTACCCGGCGTTGAACAAACTCGCCTGCGTCGATGCGGGATCAGAACGATGGATCCCCGACCACGGCAAATCATCCATATACGACCAGGAACGACGATGGATCGTGGTCGGCCCTAACGCCGCCAACGCCATGCGATGACGCGGACACGGATAGCCCTTATTGCGCTGAAAGTCATAGGCCGGAAAGTTTTCGGCCTCAGCCCGCATCATGCGATCGCGACTGACCTTCGCCAAGATTGATGCCGCCGCAATAGAGACGCAGGTGGCATCGCCTTTCACGATCGTCTTCGTGATGCCACCGCCGACGAAATCGTGCGAACCGTCAAGCAGAACTCGATCGGGAGTCACGCCGAGTGATGCGAGGGCGCGACTTGCCGCCAGTCGCAACGCGGCCGACATGCCGAGATCGTCACACTCTTCGTGAGTCACGATGCCAAGCGACCATGCATCGCACCACTCCGCAACGCGATCGAACATTGATTCGCGTTCTGCTTCGGTCAGCATCTTCGAATCGCGAAGTTTGTAGACACGCCGATCCTTCGGAACGACTGCGGCTCCGATCACCAGTGGACCAGCCCACGCGCCGCGACCGACCTCGTCAAGGCCGACAACGATCGAATGGCCTTCGGCCCACAACTCTTTTTCGTTCGCCAGTGTTGGCGAACTGTTTCGAAGCCCTGCACGGAGTTGTCGAACCGAACCAGCCATAAGCCGAACGTAGCGTTGAGGACCTCGTCAGCCCGGGATCATTTCTCGATCCACGTTTCGGTCAGTTTCACGATGCCACCTTGGAAGGGCTGCGCCTTCGCCCCGTCAGGCAGTGTCATCGAGGTGAAGTTACGAATGTTCTTGGCCGCACCAAGCGCCCACTGCGAATGCGCGAGCCAGATGTAGGGAACCAATGCAGTCTGTCGTTGCTGCACCGTCGCGTAGGCCTCTTTGCGAATCGCCATATCTGGAGATGCACGGCCCTTATCGAGCGCTGCGTTCAATTGTGGATCGTTCAGTCGAGCGAAGTTCAATGCAAGGGCGCCGGTCGCGTTCTTTCCTGTCCACCACACGTAGTCGACCGCAGGATCGGTGCCACTGAACTGGCGAGTTAGGTCGGCCTGGTAGTTACCCGTCGCCATATCGAGAATGAACTTGCTTTGTTCAGTGGTTGTCGTGGTGACGCTTACTCCGCAGGCTTCCCACTGCTGCTTGATAAGCGCAGTCGTATTCACATTCGCAGGAACCGGAGTCGTGGTGAGACTCAGGGAAATTGGACCCTTTTCGGCGATCACTGTTGCGAGCAAGGCCTTCCCTGCGGCCGGATCGTTCGTTTTGAATCCGGTCTCGGAATACCAAGGCGAATCCTTCGTGAACTGGCTGTCGGCTGCACGGTCTTCTGGCGTTTCATTGATCAGTCGAATCGCCACCGGGTCGGTACAAAGTTTGAGACCCTCACGAACTCGAACATCGTCGACCGGAGCCTTCGATGTGTTGAACATCACGAAACTTTCTTCGTTTTCGGTTGAATCGAACACAACTTGCAAGGCTCCGGACTTCGCCTCGGTCGTGAGTTTGGCCATCGCCGGGAAGTCGGTGGTGTGAAGCATGTTCACATCGCCAGCTAGCAACGAGTTCACGCGGCTTTGCGGATCAGTGATGGGACGGAACTCCACCGAATCAAGATACGGAAGCTTGTTGCCGGCAGTGTCGGAACGCCAGTAGTTCGCATTCCTCGTGCCCGTCCAATGATTGTCTGGGACCCACTCCTTCTGGACGAAGGGACCAGAACCAATGGGTGAACGCGTGTTTGCCGGTGGAGCGGCATCAAGCTGCGCCGGAGCGACGACATATCCCACCTGCGTCGTTAACGCCGCAACCAACGACGCGTCGGGATCAATCATTGAAACGGTGACGCTGAGAGGCCCCGATGCCGTCACCGACGCGATGTTCGCAAGCGCGATTCCAACGAGTGGATCTTTTTTCATTGCGTTCAAACACTTCGCAACGGCAGCGCCATCAACTGGCGTTCCGTCAGAGAAGTTCACGTTGGGACGCAACTCAATCGTCCACGTCTTGAAATCGGTGCTCGGCGTAAACGATTTCGCGAGATACGGCTGTGCTTTTCCGTTCTCGTCGTAAGCGGCCAACGGGTCGAAGACTGCGGAACCAACGAGGTGGCCCGAAACCGCCCAACGGTTTGTGGTCGGGTTAAACCCATCCGATTCCGCTTCCACTCCGAACTTCACCGCCCCACCTTGTGTTGGGGCACCAGCGGCTTTGACCGTGATGTCCGTGCTTGACGCGCCCGGAGTGTTACCGCCACCCGAACTGCCGCACGCAGCCACAACCAAACTCAACGCGACGACCGCCGCAGCCGCCGAGACAACGCTGCGCAACTTCATGTTTCGACCCATGTCGACCACCCCCGTCGCGCAGAGTAACGCCACAGAAAGTTTTGTGTCGGGGTTCTTGAGAATGCGAAAGGGCCCGGTGCCGAAGCACCGGGCCCTTTCAAGACTGCGGTCAGTCCCAGGTTTGTTATTCGACCCAGGTCTGAGTGAGACGAATCTCGCCACGCTGGAACGGCAGTGCTGCCTGTCCATCGGGAAGGGTCTGGTTCGTGATGTTGCGGACGTTCTTGGCCGCACCGATAGCCCACTGTGAGTGAGCAAGCCAGATGTACGGAGCCAATTCGGTCTGACGCTTTTGAACATCGGCGTAGGCCTGCTTACGCACTGCAGGATCATTCGAGGCACGAGCCTTGTCGAGCGCTGCGTTGACCTGCGGATCGTTCAGACGAGCAATGTTCAGCGTGAGCGGACCAGTTGCGTTCTTGCCGGTCCACCAGACGTAATCGCCATCGGGATCAGAAGCAGCAAACTGACGCCACAGGTTGACGGTGTAGTTACCGGTCACGGCGTCGGAAACAAACTTGCTCTGTTCCGAGGTCGTGGTGTTCACGGTGACGCCACAGGCTTCCCACTGCTGCTTAACCAGTGCAGTGGTGTTGGTGTTGGCCGGAACTGGCGTGGTGGTGAGGGTGACCGAGATCGGGCCCTTTTCGGCCTTCACCTGATCGATAAGGGCCTTGCCCTTCGCCACGTCATTGGTGGTGAAGCCGTTTTCGGAATACCACGGCGAATCCTTCGTGAACTGGCTGTCGGCCAAACGCTCGGCCGGCGTTTCGTTCACAACAGCGATCGCAGCAGGATCGGTACAAAGCGTGAGTGCCTGACGCACTCGAACATCGTCAACCGGAGCCTTGGCGGTGTTGAACATCAAGAAGGACTCTTCGGTTTCGGTGTTGTCGGCAACGAACTGAATGTTGCCCGACGCTGCCTCGGACTGAAGGCGGTTGATCGCCGGCCAGTCAGTGGTGTGAATCATCTGAACATCGCCCGAAAGGAGTGCGTTGACTCGGTTCTGCGGATCGACGATCGGACGGAATTCCACCGAGTCGAGGTACGGAAGCTTGTTGCCCTTGTCATCTGAGCGCCAGTAGTTGGCGTTCTTCGTACCGGTCCAACGGTTGTCCGGAATCCATTCTTTCTGGATGAAAGGACCAGAGCCGATGGGCTGACGAGAAGCTGCAGGGCCTTCGGCCTTGAGCTGTGCCGGTGCGGCAATGAAGCCAACCTGCGTGGTGAGCGCAGCGGGAAGCGATGCCCACGGATCAATTGTGGCGATGGTGAGCTGCGAAGGCGACACCACCGTGATGGTGGACATGTTCGCAAGAGCAGCACCAGTGAGAGCATTTGCCTTCACGGTGTCAAGTGCGAGCTTCACTGCAGCTGCATCGACCGGCGTGCCGTCGGAGAAGTTCACTCCGGCGCGAAGGTCAACTGTCCAGGTCTTGAAATCGGCGCTAGGCGTGAAGGACTTGGCCAAATACGGGGCCCAGTTACCTTGAGCGTCATATGCCGAAAGCGGATCGAACACTGCGTTGCCAACCATGTAGCCGGCGATCGCCCAACGGTTGCTCGACGGGTTAAAACCGTCGGTCTCGGCTTCAAGCGCAAACTTGATTGAGCCACCCGACTTGGGTGGGCCTGATGCCTTGATCGTGACATCGGTGGTTTTGCCGCTCTGGCCCGAGTCGCTTGAACTCGATCCACCGCATGCCGACGCAATCAGACCAATGGCCATGACAGCTGCGACAACCGGTGCCCAGCGGCGGATTCCCGCACGCTTCTCCATAATTACTGCCTCCTTCGGCCACAGCCGACGGGTTGGTTCAGGGCCCCCCACGGAACCCTTCTGTGTGCGGAACCTTAGACGTGACCCGAGGCACATGCGAGGGCATCGGGCGAATTTCCGCCGAGACAACCCATTCAAAGCGCGAAGGTCAAATTCGGCCGCGACGCTGGGCTCGTTGCCGGGCTGACCGCCGAGCCTTTGCCCGAGCATCGCGGGTGGCCTGTTCGGCTTTGTGTTCGGCCTCGGCCACAACCTCCCCCACACGGCGCTCGGCTTCCTCATCCACTCGTCGGGAGGCGTCGGTGGCTCTGGCAATCGTTTCAGCGACTTTGATCCGGTGCTCTTCTTCAATCTGATCAAGTGCTTGGGCGGTCTCCTGTTCAATCTGTCGAAGCTGACGCTCAGCAACAAGATCGGCTTCGGCGGCCATGCGATCGGCTTCAACACCAAGTTCTCGAAGCGTTGATGCTGCTCCGATTTCGGTGAGGAGATCGACCTGAAGTTCGGGATCAATATCGGCATCGAGCACGGCCTGAGCCAACGCATCGAGTTCGTCGACCGTCGGGTTCTCAACAAGTGACTGGATCGTTTCCGCCGATGCCGTTCCCGCGATGACAGCGGGAAGGCGCCCAGGAAGATGTTCAGCACCAGGGCCAATCGCTGCGGCAAATGCTTCACCACCGCGTTCCTGCAGTGCCTTGTTGCGGTCTTCCCAATTTCGCTGCAGGAACCTGTGACGGGCAGATCGATCAAGGCGCGCCGAACGGTAGGGGCCGTCGACGTCATCTCCGGCAAGGCGCATACGCCACAACGGAACGCGACCGATGCCTTTCAGGTAATGCGTTCGTAACGACGTGAACGCGAACGTTTCGTCCTCTTTTACAACGTCATGAAGTTCTTCCGAGATCACAACAGAACCGGGATAGGCAATGCTCACGATTCGGCTTGCAAGGTTCACAGTTGCTCCATAGACATCGCCGTCAAGATCGAGAACTGGCCCGCGCGCGAGACCAACACGAACGTCAGAAAGTTCTTCGTCTTCCCGATATCGGCGAGCAAGTTCCAGTGCAGTTCGACAACCGCTTTCAATGTCATCGTTCACGAACATCACTTCATCACCAATCATCTTCACCACACGTCCGCCATAGGATGGGATCACGTCGTACGCGATTGATTCAAAGCGGCGAACCACTTCAGCAAGTGACGAGGTCGCCAATTGCTGTGTTTGCGAAGTGAAACCAACAAGATCAGCGAAACCGACACAAACTTCTACCGAAGATTCGTCAGTGCCTACCAAGGTGAGTCGACGGCGGGCTTCGGCCATCAACCGGCGGCGCCACACCAATTCCAGGATGTGAGGAATAAGCGCGGCAACTTCGAGAGACCGAGCTGTTGCATCATCGCCAGGCAGTAACGAAAGCGTGTCCTCTTCGGCAGTTCGCAGCCACACATCGATCTGTGCAGCCGCAATTCGTTCAAGAGATGAACCAATAACACGAGCGAACTGACGCGCGGTCTCGGGCTCTACCGATCCGTCAGCGATGAGTCCGACGATTGTCGAAAGCATTTCTACATCGCTGTCGGTAAAAAGTTGCTCGCCGGGTCGTGGCTCTGGAAAACCAAGAGCTCGCCAAAAATCGAGAAGTGGCTCGGTGTCGATTCCAGAAAATCGAGCGAGATCCTCAATCCCGAACCTGGCTTCGTCATCAAGGAAAGGAAGGAGAGCGCGCATCGCAGTTTCGCTTGCAGCGTCATCCCTTTCGCTCATGTAAAAGAGCCTCCCCCATCCGCTGGGGGTTCTGCCACCGATTCGCGACGATCGTGATCGTGTCCAGGGCCGTCGTGTCCAGCGTGATCGAGGGTGTGCACATGGTCGAGCACGGGAGCTTCCAAGAGAACTTCGCCACGCTGATCAGAAGTCGACCACGACGCATCGATCGAACTGCAGGTCATCGTGAAGTGGCGATCGCCCTCCATTTCCCATAACAACGCAGGTCGAGCGCCGTGCCAACGAAGAGCGATTGAAAGCGCTCCACCGATCGTCGGCAAACGGAGGACAGCGACCGGTTGACCCAACCATTCCTCGTCAAAGCCAGGCAGAACATCAATTGTGACCGTGCTGTCATCCACAACGATCGCCCGCACACGACGCAGGAATGCTGCGGTCTGGGCCGGGTCGTGAGGATCGGTTTCACTTCGCCACGTCCAGAGCGGCTCACCCGCAAGAAGATCGCTCCGCACCTGCAAGATTGCGCTTGGCATGAGCGCGCCATCACCTGGACCTTCGAGCGCAAATGAGCGACGACCCATTTCCTCGGTGAGCGCTGCGAGGTGAAGTCGAATCGCAAGAGCGGCATCGGGTTGTCCGGCCGAATCGAGAAGTGCGATTGCGGACCGATACGCGCGCGCAGTCCAGCGCGCGTCATAGGCCGGTCGATCTTCAACAGCAAGCCAAACCGGACCTTCACCGCTTCCGAAGAATGCGCGAGATGGTCGAAGTCGACTTCCACGTTGACGCTTTGAGAGCCAATGTGCCGCTGAAGCAACGCGTTCAACCATCGCTTCAGCAAATGCTGCATCCGCATTCAGCGAAGCGTGTCGTTCAACGGAAACAAGCCAACTGGCTGTTGCGTCGAGACGATGACGGTCGAACGAACCGTCGGCGTTCTGAAGATCGGTCGACGAAACAAGCAAACGTTCGGCTTCAGCGGCCAACCCTTGTTCGTCGAGCGCCAAGACGAGTTCTGATCGTTCGACTCCATCGACAGCAACACCAGGCCAACGCAACGGATCATCGCCAGCAACATGAACGAGTAAGTGTGAGCGCGCCGCGTCGATCGCTTCTTCGGCTTGTCGTTCTGGAATATCAAAGCGAGGGGCCCGTGCAAGTTGCGTCTTCCAACCAGCAACGACTCGATCGTGGGGTGGAAGCGCTGACGCGTCAATCCTCAAAAGTTCGCTTGGAGCAACCGACGAGCGCAACGGCAGCACCGCGCGCAATGTCGCAGTGTGCGGAAGCGGGAAAACAAAGCCCACCGTGGTTGATTCCGATTGCGACGTCACTCCGCCGCGAGGAAATTCGGAAACTGCCTCGCCCGCAACAGTGACTTCTTGGGCCGAACGTTCACCGGCGGCGATTCCGTAGCGAGATGGCTGGCGTGAGAACAACGCCACTCCATCGCCATCAACCGCCACCACTCCATCAACTACATCAATCGTCGAAGAAGAACGAGGAGCGGCGGTAACAGCCAATGCAAGAGCCACCGGGGTGGAGGTCGCGTTATGAAAATCAACAACTAAGACCGGGAGTCCCGTCGCACCATCGACGGCACACCACGAGCACTGCTCGATTTCTCCGCCTGGAAGTCGCATTCCACTGACGACAACAGGGGTGGCGTCCACGAGTGATTGGCGAACCAACGCACCGCTTGAAGCGATATGCCACCTGTCTTCGGCACCAACCCACCAATCAAGCGACCACGAGCCGCCTTCGGGCACGATCACGCCACGGCGAGTCAGTGCCACCCGGCCGCCAGCGCCAATTGTTCCCAACAGAGTCCACGACTCGTCGACGGAACGTCCCGTGGGGGTGAGGTCTGCGGCAGCGTGCTCCATCGGCGGCGACGCTACCCCCGGCCGACGCACCCCTCTTCATTGTGAGCAGGGGCTCGGCTTCATTGTGAGCAGGGGCTCGGCGCAAAGCAGTGGCTGGGAGCCATACATCGGGCCCGACCTACACTCCGGCGGTGTCCCAATCGGCGTCCACGCGAGCTGTGCTCATTCCCGTCAAGGCCTTCTCTGATGCAAAAGCGCGCCTCGCTGACGCTTTGCAACCAGAACAGCGCGCATCGTTAGCCAAAGCGATGGCGACCAAGGTTGTCGAAGCGGCTGCTCCGCTCGATGTCTGGATCGTGTGCGACGACACCGCTGTTGCCGAATGGGCAACGCGACTTGGCGCGAACGTTCTATGGAAGCCAGGACGCGGCCTCAATGGCGCAGTCAATGAGGGCGTGGCCGATCTTGCTCATCTCGATGTCGACACCGTCATCGTCGCCCATGCCGACCTTCCGCACGCCGAGCATCTCGAATGGCTGGCCGAAGCTGATGGAGTCACACTTGTTCCTGATCGCCACGGAGACGGAACAAATGTCATCGTCATTCCCACCGATAGCGGATTCGTGTTCTCCTACGGCCCTTCGTCATTCTCTCGCCACTATGCCGAAGCAGAACGACTTGGCCTTGACGTTCGAGTGATTCACGACGAACGGTTGGCGTGGGACGTTGACCGACCTGAGGATCTCAAAACTCCAACGTGGGAAGATCAAACGTGACTTCTGAAACTCCCCCGCTCCCCGTCGGCGACATTCCGACGAGCCCGGCGATCTCGTATGACATTCCAACACCACCACGTGCACTTGTGATTGTCGCTCACCCAGATGACGCCGAGTTCCAGTGCGGCGGAACGCTTGCGAAATGGGCCAACGCTGGCTGTGTCATCAACCACCTCGTTCTGACCGACGGAGCCAAAGGCACGTGGGATCCTGAACAGAACGCCGAAGAACTTGTCGAACAACGTCGGGGCGAACAGATGGAAGCAGCCCGACGCATTGGTTCTAAGGGCAAAGTCGTCATGCTCGGACATGTCGACGGCGAACTGCAACCGACGTTGCATATTCGTGATCAGGTTGCATATTGGATTCGAGCCACGCAACCGACAGTCGTTCTCGCTCACGATCCGTGGAAGCGCTATCGCCTTCACCCTGATCACCGGAATGCGGGCTGGCTCGCACTTGACGGCATCGTGGCGGCCCGTGATCCGCACTATTTCAGTCACCACGGTCTTGAGATTCACCGCCCCGATTTCGCTCTCCTGTTTGAAGCCGATGAGCCAGATCACGTCGAAGACATCAGCGGCTTTGTCGACACGAAGGTCGAAGCACTCTTGGCCCATGAGAGCCAATTCGTCACAACTCACGCCATTCCGCCCGGCGACGACGGAACCTTTGCCGCAGTGTTTGGCGAGCGCATCCGGGACCATGCTGCTGCCGTCGGTGCGGTATCGGGCATTGCTCGTGGCGAGAGCTTCAAGCTGTTGGACCATCTCTGACGCAATCTGACTTCCCGTCAAAAATGCGCTCTACATGACGGCTCTGTGAACGGAAGACGAACTCCTTCCAAGTATCCGCGCGTAGAGGCAACGCGCGGTGTTGGATGACGGAGTCGCAGCAACCGCACCTTCGGGAGACCAGTGACCACCACGCATTCCGTGTCGTCGATTCCAGCCGACCGATCGCAGGAACTCATCCTGGGTCTCGCATTCGGAGGAGGTCGATGACTCCCATGGGCAAGCGCATTTATGTTCTTGATACCTCGGTTCTCCTTGCGGACCCGAAGTCCATGACCCGGTTCGAAGAGCACGATGTTGTTCTCCCTGTCGTTGTCGTGCTTGAACTTGAATCAAAGCGCAATCACCCCGAACTCGGATGGTCCGCTCGTCAAGCTCTTCGTCAACTTGAACACTGGCGCGTGAAGAACGGAAACCTCACCACGGCGTTTGCAGTGAATGACCTCGGCGGAACACTTCGCGTCGAAATCAATCACCAAGACCTGAGCGCGCTTCCACCTTCGCTTTCTGGCGACAGCAACGATCACCGAATTCTCGCTGTGGCGAGCAACCTTGCCACAGAGGGCAATGACGTCACCGTTGTCACCAAGGATCTTCCACTTCGACTGAAGGCATCAATCGTTGGACTTGATGCTGATGAATACCGCAACGAACTTGCTCACGATGACAGCTGGACGGGAATCGTTGAACTCGAATGCGAAAGCTCAGCGATTGATGAGCTCTTCGACCACGGCACCATCGACGATGAACGCGCTCGGAATCTTCCATGCAACACCGGTGTGGTCATGCATGCGGGTTCGCAATCTGCGCTCGCAAGAATCCACTCAGACAAATCGTTGCACCTCGTTCGGCGCGACGGTCAGCTGTTCGACGTCCGCGGCCGTTCTGCTGAACAGCGAATTGCGATTGACCTTCTCGCTGATCCAACGATCGGCATCGTTTCACTCGGGGGTCCCGCAGGCACAGGCAAAAGCGTTCTTGCCCTCGCCGCCGGTCTCGAATCCGTACTCGAACAACGCAGCCACAAACGCGTTGTTGTTTTCCGACCGTTATATGCGGTTGGCGGACAAGACCTCGGTTATCTCCCGGGTTCGGAATTCGAGAAGATGAGCCCGTGGGCCGCCGCGGTCCTTGACGGACTCGAAGCAATCACCGGCCCCGAGATCATCGATGAAGTCCTGCATCGCGACCTTCTTGAAGTACTACCGCTTACACACATCCGCGGCCGCAGCCTGACCGACACATTCGTCATCATCGATGAAGCTCAGAACCTTGAGCGACCCGTTCTGCTCACGGCACTCAGTCGTCTCGGAGAAGGAAGCCGTGTTGTTCTCACTCACGATGTCGCCCAGCGAGACAATCTGCATGTCGGTCGCCACGACGGGATCATCCCCGTCATCGAAGCGCTTCGAGGTCATCCAATCTTTGGCCACGTGACCCTGACCCGTTCAGAACGGAGCGAAATTGCTGCGGTTGTTACTGAGCTCCTCGACGGACCGCTTGACGCCTGAATCTTGTCGTCGACCTTCGGTCACGATCACCGGTGTCGGACCCACGATCTAGCGTGCAGTTTGTGAGTTCTTCGACACCAGCCTTTCCGAGCGTGAATGTCCGCGATTGGTCAACCCAGCCGCCGTCATTGCCGTTCGCAGTACTCGATGTCGAAACCACTGGCCTCAGCCCGGCCCGCGACCGAGTGATTGAGATCGCCATCGTTCGCTGCGCTCCCGACGGAACCGTCATCGACGAATGGTCAACGCTCGTTGATCCCGGGCGCGACCCTGGCCCTACACACATTCACGGCATCAGCTCGACCGACCTCAAAGGCGCACCCACATTCGAAGCCATTGCTGAGGAACTTCGAACGCGTCTTGCCGGCTCGATGGTCGCTGCGCACAACCTTTCATTCGATGCAGGTTTTCTTGCTGCCGAATTCGAACGGGCGGGTGCATCAACCCCGGATCGACCCGCGGTGTGCACATTGCAACTCGCTCGCTTCGTGCTGCCGAACAACGGTGGTTACTCACTCGCTGCATGTGCGGCCGCTCTCGGCATCGACCATCCAAACGCGCACCGTGCACTGCCAGATACGCGCGTCACTGCTTCGGTGCTCGCCGCACTGATCCAGATCCTTCATCCTCCGTCAGATCAAGACGCACTTCCATTCGGATAATCAGGCCATCGAGCACTGCCCCTAACAGTGCTCTCGTGCAACTCTTTCGAAAGGGATTGCGATCACCCGGAACTGATCGCCGCTGTCCACCGACGCGGAGAATTGTTCCAATGCACCTCACCGAGATCGACCTCGACTCTTTCGTTGAACTCTCGATTCAACTCGCAAGTTCTGCGCCATCGCTCTTGACCTTCACCGACAGCAACCTCGTCGACCGGGTGGAGCTGGATCCGGACGATCCCGTGCCCTCCCTCGTTGGCAGACACGTTGCGCTTGACATCACCGCTGTTGCCTTCTGCGCCCCAGCCACCGTCACCAGTGACGACAACCCATCGCCACCATCAATCGAACAAACAGTGGTGCACGCAATTCATCGAAGTGGAGTCGCCATCACCGTCCTTTCCACGGCGGAAACGGTTCGGACGTTCGGACCAACCACAAACCCGCAACAAGGGCGCGTCCCTGACGCTTGTCGCCGGATTCTTGGGCTTCGCACCACGGCCCCCGAAGATTCAATGACCGACTTTGTGATCGCCGCGTGGCTTGAGGTCATCGCCCGCTACGCCGTCAAGACGCCCGGGCTTTCGTGGCCAGAGGTTGTCGCGTTGCACCCCGCCCAAAGTTCCGTCGGTTCTGATTCCACCCCCGCCGAAGTTGCCGAGGCAACCGAATGTCTCGGCAGGAGCCTCGACTGGGAACGGTTTCGAAACGTCATTGCCACTGTCGGCGGGTTCCCGTTCGGAGACTCCGCAAAAGAAACGGCAGCCTGGATGGACGCGGGCATGTTCTCAAGATGGGCAATGGACTTGCTCCCCTCTCGACCCGAAGCCCTCGACCTCCTTGAGGCAGTTCTCGGCCCATCCACCTTCGATCGTCTTTGGGCAACAGTTCGTTTCTGCGAATAGGTCGCTACTCAGTCGACACAAAGGAGAATGGCGCACAGATTGATTGACCCGATCGATGCATCGACAGAGGGGCGACCGAGATCCCTGCGCCTGCGCCGGTAGATTCATTGGCGTGTCCAACGATTCCCCACCTCTGGGGTCCCCCTTTGATCGTCGGCGCTTCCTTGTCATAGGTGGAGCTGGCCTTGTCGCGGCAGCTGCCGTTGCTGCGGGGTGTTCGTCGAGCTCAAGTTCATCGAATAGCTCGATCAACGTCAAAGAACCTAAGAAAATCGCCCCACCCAAGTTGGACGAGTCGTATCAACCTCCCCCCTCTTCGACACTTTTTGATACCGCGATCATTGGTGGTCGTGTCATGGATCCCGCTACCGGCTATGACGCCATCGCCAACGTTGGTCTCATCGGCAGCCGCATTGCACTCATCACCACTGACGACATCAACGGCAAGGCCACAGTTGACGCGAGCAATTTGGTCGTCGCCCCTGGCTTCATCGATGTCCTTTCCTACGAGCCGAATTCCTATGGCGTTTGGTACAAACTCGGCGACGGCGTCACCACCAACCTCGGAATGCACGGGATCAAGACCCCGGTCGATGCCAAAGGGTTCTTCTCGGGCTACACCGGAAAGAACGCACCCCCCATCAATTTCGGTGGCGCATTTTCGGATCAGTGGTACCGCGATTCGATCGGCGTTAAGTCGACTGCAACTCCAACGCAGCTCTCACGATTGAGTGATGACCTCAACAAACAACTCGACGCCGGATGGATCGGTCTGTCGATCGATCCTGAATATGCGCCATCGATCAACTTCAACGAATACGTCGCATTGGCACAGGTCGCAAAGCAAGCCGAAATGCCGATGTTCACTCATATTCGTTATTCGTCACCCGGCCCAGCAGGCAAGAGTTCGCTCGACGCAATCGACGAAGTACTGAACGTTGCTCGCGAAACTGGTGTTTCGTTACATATTGATCACATTCCCTCCATGGCGACGCACGTGATGCCCGAGGCCATCGCCAAGATCGACTCCGCCCGCAACGAGGGTCTCGATGTCACCGGCTGCTTCTACCCTTACACCTTCTGGGGCACCTACCTCGGCTCAGCGCGCTTTGCCGGTGACTGGCAATCACGATTCCGCATTTCCTACAACGACCTCCAGGTTGCAGGAACATCGGAGCGTCTGACACCTGAGACGTTCAAGAAGTACCAAGCACAAAACAAGCTCGTTGTTGCTTATGCGATCCCACAAGAAGACGTGAACGCTGCGATCAGCGCGCCATGGTCAATGGTTGGGTCTGACGCGATCCCTGAATCATCGAACAACAACCATCCTCGCGGTGCCGGCTGTTTCTCTCGTTTGCTCGGCCCGTACGTGCGCGACATGGGCATCTTGTCGCTCATGGACGCGCTCGCGAAGTGCACGATCCTCCCGGCCAAGCGACTTGATACTCGGGTGCCGATGCTGGCCCGCAAAGGTCGAATGCAAATGGACGCTGATGCGGACATCACGATTTTCGATCCGACGACAATCGCCGATACTTCAACGGTCGAGAAGCCCGCGCAGATGTCTCAGGGAATTTCCTACGTATTCGTTTCCGGTGCCATTGCGAAAGATCCGGCCGGCGTGAAGCGTGAGAGTCGCGGTGGGCAGGCAATCACCGGACAACCTGCCTGAACGCGTCGCCACGCCGAAAAGCATCTGGACCAAGTTTCAGAAATGGACACCCTTTAGTCATCTGCCGTTCAGATAGTTATGGTTCATGGACTATTGTGCGTAAATAACTTTTCTTCTTCTGAATCGGACGATGGCTCCGGTTCCGAAAAGGCGGGAGTCGTCCATGGTGAAAGTCAGTCGTCAACGGTCAGCGGAATTACGGATCGAACTGCTTGATGCCGCCGCCGCCGAACTTCGCCGTGTCGGTTATGACGCAATGGCCCTTACCGCAGTCGCCGGAAATTGCGGTTTAGCCACAAGCGCGATCTACAACCGCTTCCCCACCAAAGAAGCTCTTGTTGAAGCACTCATTGTGGAGCGCCTCGAGCCCAAGCTCGGTGCACAGTCGGATGCCGAGACGATTGCGTTCTGGTCGGGGTCTTCAGAACCACCCAAGCTTGATTTCGAACAGCTCGGAGTGATCTCAGAATTGCTCCTCGCCGCGCGCCACACACCATCGCTTCACGATTCTGTGTACGGGTTCATTCGACGTCGGGCTGATATCGCGCTCGCCGAACGAGAGAAAGCAGTCGTTCGTGGAGAGGCGCGCGATGGCCAAGACCCTCGTGTTCAGGTGCTTATGCGCGCGGCGAGTTGGATCGGGGGCTATATCTGCGGGTTGGCAAGCGCACCGCCAAAGCGCGGCCTCAAGGCCATCAACGAGCTCATGCGCATCACCGTCACAAACCTGCCCTACACAACTCCGTTACCAACAGAACCACGTTCGAAGCCTCGTGTTGCTCCCCCAGCACCCACGCTTGAGAACCACAACCATGATGAGATCTGCGCTGCCCTTGTCGACGCAGCCGCTGAAATTTTTGCGTCCAGGGGATACGAAGCCGCCGCAGTCGCCGATATCTCGCGTCGAGCCGGTCTCACGACCGGTGCTATCTACAACCGATTCTCTGGAAAAGCCGGCCTCATGAATGAAGTCATCATCAGCGAGATCAGCCCCGACGCACAGACCAACAGTTTCGATCTTGTCGGAGCGCTTGCTACCTCGACCGAACGTTCCGCCTCGGCTCTTGACGTAGTTATTGAGCGATTCAACGACGATGCCGATAAGCGCAAGCGCGGTCTTCGCCTTGCAGCTCGCGACGCAGCAAGGCACGAACCCGAAGTCGCTGCAGTTGTCGGACCGATCCAGGACGTCACGCTTGTCGGAATGGCCAATTTCGTCCGTAACGCCCAAGACGAGGGTCTGATCCGCTCCGATATCGACCCCGAAGCAGCAGTGTGGTGGATCATCGTGAATCCACTTGGCATCAGCCTTCTTCGGGGCGCCTTTCCCGAACTCGAGATCAACGATTGGGCTCCGTCCTATGCGGTAGCAATGGAAATCCTTCGCACCCAGCCTGCGTAATCAACGTCTCGATTCAGTCAACTCAAGGGCGAAGAGCAACCACTCACGGTAGTTTCCGGAGATGGCTCAACCCAACGAACTTTCCCGTCTCGACGCCACCGCACAGGCCGAGCTCATACGCACTCGTGCCGCTTCACCGGTCGAACTTATTGATGCAGCGATCGCACGCATCGAAGCAACCAATCCGAAACTGAATGCCGTCATTCACGAGCGTTTTGAAAAAGCGCGCGACGAAGCCGCAAACCCCCTCCCCGATGGTTACTTCACCGGTGTCCCGTTTCTTCTAAAGGATCTCGAAACGCGAAGCCTCGGCGATCCGCATCATGCTGGAACTACCTTCCTCAAGAACGCAAACTTCATTTCTGACCGCGACGACTACATCACCTCGCGTTTCAGAGCGGCTGGACTCGTTTTCGTCGGACGAACCAATACGCCCGAGTTCGGAACGACGATCACCACAGAACCTGAATCCCACGGCGCTGCGCTCAATCCGTGGAACACCGCTCATTCGACGGGTGGCTCTTCAGGGGGCTCCGCCGCCGCAGTAGCGTCGCTCATGGTTCCTGCGGCGCATGCAAGTGACGGCGGTGGATCGATTCGCATCCCCGCAAGTGAGTGCGGACTCGTCGGCCTCAAGCCAACTCGCGGACGCACGCCACTTGGCCCGGAAATCAGCGATTCCTGGGCGGGTGCAACCGCCAACGGCGTGGTCACTCGATCAGTGCGCGACACCGCGGCACTACTTGACGCAATTTCTGGGCCCATGCCCGGTGACTTTTATGCTGCGCCGGCTCTTCCAGGACCACTTGCCTCCGAGGTCGGCTGCGATCCAGGTTCGCTTCGGATCGGCGTACTTGATCATCCGCTACTTCCCGGAACTGATGCATCGCCAGAAATGCGCAGCGCAATTTCCTTCGCTGTTTCGCTCCTCGAACAACTCGGACACAAAACCGAAGATTCGTACCCCCAAGCAATGGGCGATGCACAGTTTACCGATGCGTTCACAACGGTGGTTGCAGCCCATGTTGCCCACGACCTTGACGCTTGGGGTCGAATCCTCGGTCGCGACATCACCGATGTTGATGTGGAAGAACGAAATTGGATGTTCGCAGCCATTGGTCGATCATTCAGCGCGCCGCAGTATCTTGACGCCATCTACTGGCAACAGGAATGGTCGCGTCGAATGGCGACGTGGTGGAAGAACGAGTTCAATTCGAATGGTTTCGACATTCTTTGCTGCCCCGTCATTAACGGAACACCCCCAGAAATCGGGTGGTTGAGTGATCCGATCGAAGGGCTTGGGCGAGTGACTTCACTCATGCAGTACACCGCTCAGTTCAATGTCACCGGCCAGCCTGCGATTTCCCTTCCACTTTGGTGGTCCGAATCAGGGCTGCCTGTTGGCATTCAATTTGTGGCGCCATTCGGCCGAGAAGATCTCCTCATTCGGCTCGCTTCCCAACTTGAAGTTGCCTGCAGTTGGCACGACCGCGTGCCCGCAGTCCACTCATAGAACACTGAGACCTGCTTACAACCAGCTGCGCCAGCGTAAAAGTGTTCCGAACCTAGGATGAAGTGGATTTCACCTTCGACGTTGCGGGACCAGCTATGAAAATCTCGAAAGAGCGCTCTGCCGAAATTCGCCGAGAACTCCTTGATTCCACTGCGAAAGAAATTCTCCAAGTCGGTTTTTCCTCAATCACCATGGCGCAAATCGCCAGCAATTGCGATATCGCTGTCAGCACAATCACGAACCGATTCCGCGACAAATTCGAACTCATTGATGCACTGGTCGCGGAAGTCATTGAACCCGAACTCGGTCAGCAGTTTGACGCGCAAACTCGCGCATTTTGGTCAGGCGAAACGCAACTCCCCACTTTCAACCAAGATCAGATGGGTGTCATCAGCGAACTCACTCTCGCCGCAACTCACACCCCCCAATTGCGTCCCATTATCGGGCCTTTTCTCACCGCCCGCGCCACGGCCGGAGCACTCGCTCGCGATGAAGCTGCCGCTGTGGGCCTCGCGCGCCCTGAGCTTGATCCCAACGGACAGCTGTTCTTTCAATTAGCAACATCCATCGGTCACTACATTGCATCACTGACCTCAACGGCACCGCAGAATGTTCGCGTTCAGATCAACGAACTCATCCGACTTACGTTGCTTGACCTGCCGCTGGCGTCCGGGCTGTCACCGTCGAATGTCCGCACGCCTCGGGCCGTTCCTGCACTGCCCGAACGCTCCGAGCCGCTTGACGAAGTGGGCAAGACACTGATCGATTCTGCCCGTACAACATTCTCAAAGCAGGGCTACGAGGGTTCCAATCTTCAGGAAATCGCTCGAGCAACTGGTCACACCACTGGCGCGATTTATTCGCGATTCACTGGCAAGGCCGACCTCATGCGCACCCTCGTCCTCGAATCTGTCGCGCCAAGTTCGCTTTCCTCGTTCAATGCAACCCGCTCACTCATCGAATCGCTCGGAAGCCTCACCGATGAAAGCCTCGGCAACTACCTCGCTCGGCTGAATTCCGATTCTCTCGCCGAGGAACGCGCCTTACGCCTTGTGGCTCGCGATGCCGCCCGTCGCGAATCGGCGATTGCTGAGGTAGTAGGTCCACTTCAGGACATTCACCTTGCGCTTCTCGCAGACGTCTTTCGGAATCACATCGAATCCGGCCTCCTCCGGGCTGATCTCGACCCCGAAAGTTTGGCGTGGTGGATGGTGAGCTTTCCGGTTGCCGTCAATCTTCTCGGTGACGTCTTCCCCGAGTCGCATCCGATCGATTGGTTGTCGTTGCTCACGGTTACGAATCGAGCGCTGATGACCCACCCCCAATGAACCGCTGCAAAGAGTTCGCCACAGAACGCAGAACGGCCCGGCACCCTTTGTGGAGGCCGGGCCGTTGGCGTTTTCGACAGAGGATCGAACCTAGTAAGCGCGAGCTTCTTCTGGTTCTTCGTCAAGGATGCTGTCCGATGGACTAAGGAATCGCCACACCAAACCGGCGATGACAGCACCAAGAATCGGTGCAACCCAGAACAGCCAAAGCTGACCAAGTGCCCATCCACCTTGAACAACAGCGGGGCCAGTCGAACGAGCCGGGTTTACTGACGTGTTGGTCACTGGAATCGAAATCAGATGGATGAGAACAAGTGCGAAACCGATCGCCATGGGAGCTGCAGCTCCAACAGCCTTCTTCGCGGTCGAACCAAGAATCACAAACAGGAAACCTGCGGTCAACACAATTTCGGCGATGAGACCAGCGGCGAGATTGAACCCACCTGGTGAATGCTCGCCGTAACCGTTTGCTGCGAGTCCATCAACCTTGAGGTCGAAACCTGCGCGACCCGACGCAATCGCCCACACCGCAAGCGCAGCAAGAATTGCGCCGATGACCTGAACGATGACGTAGGGAAGAACTTCCTTCGTGGGGAAACGCTTTGAGACCCACAATCCAATTGTAACTGCAGGGTTGAAGTGACCACCCGAGATGTGGCCAACCGCGTACGCCATTGTCAGAACGGTGAGACCGAATGCGAACGACACGCCGACGAGACCGATACCAAGGAACGGTCCCTGAAGGTCGGCGCCGAACTTCGCCGCGAGTACTGCGCTGCCGCAGCCACCAAGAACGAGCCAGAACGTGCCGATCGCTTCGGCAATGAGCTTCTTGCCCATGTCCATAGATTCCCCCTGGGGTGAAAAGAATCGCCGGAACTCGACGACGCAGAAAACGGTAGAAGGCAGGCGCGCGCAAACGGTGGATGGACCCGAGTCATTCGACCGCAAGAAGAAGGTCTTTCAAGGGATGAATCGCCCATAGGAGTCGTGGCAGGCTCATTCCGTGACTCTCGAACTTCCCCTCGCTACTGACCTCCGCACCCTGCTCACTCTCGATGCGGTCAGCCCCGATGCATTCATCGCACCCAGTGCCCACACCGGCTGGGGCCGCATCTACGGAGGCCAGGCAATCGCGCAGGCTCTTCGTGCTGCATCACTCACGGTTGACGAATCGCAAATTCCTCACTCGATGCATGCGTATTACGTGCGCCAGGGTGATGAAGCAGCACCAGTTCTTTATGAGGTGCAACGAATTCGCGATGGACGTTCGTTCTCTACTCGTCAGGTCATTGCCTCACAGTCGGGTGGAGCGATCCTCAATTGCATCGCGAGCTTTCATACGCCCGAAGAAAGTGAAGAACGGGAAGCAACGTTTCTTCCTACAGATGCTCCTCAACCCGACCACGTCGAAGACGAAGAAACGCCGCTTTTCTTTCAAACACGCGCACAGCGCGACAGCCATGGCATGGCCACGCTTGCGTGGATGCGCGCCGATGAATCCTTCGGAGACGATCCCGTCCTGAACGCGTGCGCACTTGCCTACCTTTCAGATGAACATCTTCTTGGCGCGGCGCTCACAGGCCACAGCCTCATCGGTGATTTCGAAAAGCTGATGACCGCGAGTCTTGATCACGCGCTTTGGTTCCATCGTCCGCTTCGAGTCGATGATTGGCTTTGCTTCACGCTTGACGGCCAAGGAATGTCCGATGCACGAGGACTATCGATCGCTCGCGTCTTTGATCATTCGGGGAAACACGTCGCAACTGCAGCTCAAGAGGCGCTGGGCCGTCCTCGTCGCTGAGTCGTTCGCTCAAATTCACCCGATATTTAGGAAAGTCGCCTGCGGGGTCGGGTGATTCTGTGCCATCGTCATGGGGTCATGCCTGATGATTCCGCACGCACCCAAGAGTTCGACGCCAACGCCGCTGGACCAATGACCCCCCCGCCAGCCACCGGCATGGGAACAGAACGTCCCGAGGAAGTTCCGCCCACCGGCGGGCCTATTGCCCTCGAGCGCACCTTCGCCTTCATCGACATCTGCGGATTTACCGCCCTCACGGAGCGTCATGGTCCTCGCCGAGCAGTGCGCGCGCTTGAGGTCTTCAGAACATTGGTGAAGGAAGTTGCCGGTCGCCGTGGTGTGCGCGTCGCCAAATGGTTGGGCGACGGTGTCCTCCTCGTTGGCGTGAAGCCAGGACCAATCGTGGCAACTGTTGCCGAAATGACAGGCCGCTTCGAATCGTTCGCCATTGATCTTCGTGCCGGCGTAGCCAGCGGCACCGCTCTTTTGTTCGACGGTGACGATTACATCGGTCGACCAGTGAATCTCGCAGCACGATTGTGCGACGAAGCTGAACCCGGCCAACTCCTTGCCCACCCGTCAGCTCTCAATGGCGTTCCTGACTGGGTCGATATCGGGCCACCAAGCGAGGTTTCCGTGCGTGGCGTTGGGCCCATCGAAGGGGTTCGACCCCTTCGACCGGCTGCCGATGTGCAGTTCCCGCCGGAACCAAACCGCGATTCAGAACTCTGAGGCAAAGAATTCCTCGCACGCAACTCATGAGTGCGGCTTGGTGCCGGAACTTGGCCTCCCGCTATGCTCATCCGGCTGCCGAGGCTCGGCCCGTCAGCACAGCGTGACACCGGCCCCCATCGTCTAGCGGCCTAGGACACCACCCTCTCAAGGTGGCGGCACGGGTTCAAATCCCGTTGGGGGTGCCATGCGATCCAAGCGCGACACCGTCAGTGCACATCTGCATTATTGTGCAGTCAGCTGTAACCACCGGAGAGATCGACGACGAGATGGGTTTGGTTCTGCGTGCGTACACAGATCTGGCCTGCGCTCGGACCGCTCGTTCCAACGGGCACGACCACGTGTGCAGCTTTGGTTTGTCCTGTCACGAGATTCAACACTGAAGTTTCCGAACCAGGAGCCGGCGGCGACGAACACGGAAAGACCGACACCCAGCCAGGTGCACGCGCATCAGTTGCGGTCACATTCACTTCCACCGCTGTCGATCCGTTTGCAGCTTTCCCAGCACCAGTGACTTGTACAGGCACCGTTTGTCCCGCATCAATGAGACCGATTGAAGTCCGCGAATCGAAGACCCGGAGTGGCACTGCAATGTTGAGCCGTTGCCCCGATGAACCGACATAACCAAAGACATCGACAATGACGTTGGCTCGAAACTGCGAAAACACACAGATCGATCCCGTTTGGGAGAGCGGGACAATTGCTCCGTTCCCCGTCGGCCAACTCGGCCCGTAGTTCACGTTCGAAACCACCGGCATCGGACCGTCGCATTGCCACGCCGTCAGATAGCCAGTTCCACTAGCGCCATCGGCAGTCAGGCTGACGAGCGCTGCAGTTGCTCCCGCAGGCACCCCTGCGAGACCCGTGATCGGCACCTGCACCCAATTACCCGCTGACACGGGAGTGCTTTGACGTGTATCGACGACACGAGTCGGTGTCACCGGAGTAACAGCGTCGGTTTCGGCAGAGTCGTACCGACCTTGCAGGTCAACGATGAGATGGGTTGAGGCCTGCGAAAAGAAACAGACTTTTCGGCTTGCATTCACGCGAACGGTCACCAAATTCGTTGAGACGACTCCCGGTGTGTAATTCAACGTTGAAGCAACAGGTGGTTCACCGCAGGCATAGGCAGTGAGGTAGCCAGGCTTCTCTGCGCCGTCGACAGTGACATTCATCGTCACTGCCGTCGTGGTTGGCGTGGACAATGAGGTCAGATCGAGAGCAAACACCTCGCCCGACTCAAGCGCTCGAACTGATGTCGCCCCAACTGCATATCGAGTGTCGAGAACGCGGAGTGGTGGAGCGGCCACATACCCACTCGACAGAGCCGTTCCGACCGGACCCGGTTCATGTGAAAACGCGAGTCCGCCTGGAGTTTCATAGATTCGATCAACTACAAGCCGACGCTGGTTACCGGGGTAACTCGGAGCAAGATCTTCCGCCCAGTAGTGATTCGCTACGTACACACCACCATTTGCACCGCGGAAGGCCGACGAACCACCGATCCCCTTCATGCCGGCTCGCGCATTCATGACCTGGCCCGAACCGACACGGGTGCAGATCGGTGTCCAGCTGAACTGCAGCGGTCCACATTTCGCCATTGCCATTGAATAACCGTCGGAGTTCCACAAGCCACCCGAGTAGAAGAGGGTCGGGACGCCGTCTGAAAGCCGCGCCATTGACGGGTTCTCCGCAACACCGTGTTCCCATTCGGCCCCGGCACTCATCAGATACACGGGCACACTTCCCGCCGCCCATCCCGCGTTCTGCGCACTCGTCAACGAAATCTCTCGGGCCCAGATCGACGACCAGTAACTGCCGGCAAGACCTTGGTCCTGCCACAGCAACCAGTTCTTTCCCGTCACTGTGTCGGTGAAAACATACGGATCAATAACTCCGAGTGGTGTCTCCGAACAGAACATTTGTTGTGGGTTTGTGTAGGGCCCATCAGGACTCTGACTTGTTGCGAAGTCGATGCAGTGAGTGCCGAATTCATTCACGCGAAGTGCATAGAACATCACCCATGCGCTTGTTCCATTCCCTGACAACTTCGCAACGGTTGGCCCCCACAACTGGTCAGGGAACCTCGGATCACCCGAAGTCCATGAGTTTCCAACGGGTGAGGGATCCGGAAGCGCGTCGTGAAACTGACCATTGGCATTTTGAATCGTGTGTGAGGTGCGCGCTGTCCACGTCACAAGATCGGTCGACCACATCACCGGCACGTACACGCCACCAGTCGTCGTGGAGAACGCGTAGTACTTCTGCGTAACCGAATCCCAAACGACATCTGGATCGGGGAAGTTCTGGGCGTACACCGCTCCAGGAGTGAAATATGGCGCGCCGACGAACGAAGGTCGGAGCTCCTGTTCCTGCGCTGCCGCATGAGGAACCTCTGCCAACCGGACAGTTGTGCCGAAGGCGAATGCGAACACCACAACAAGACTTGCGACGCGAGCAGCAAGCGGAATGCGGCTGCGCTGTATGCGCGGCCCGGAGCACAAGGGGGATGCCGTCATATGAGGAGCCACAGAAGGATGTGGTGACCGAAACGGTACTGCCCACCTCGCCAAAGAAATCATCGGGTTTGCTCTCGCCATGTTGCACTCGAGGCACAAGCCATCAAAGGAGGCACTAGGTGAATTCCGGATTTGGTTTCGTCAGACCCACCCCGCTGGCCGTACCCTCGACTCCGATGACCAGCGAGCACGAGTTCATATCTGAGGAGGAATTCCGCGGCGAAGCCGAGGAAGCCCTTCTTGATGGCGATCGGTCGCTCGATGCCGAAGAGATCAATGCTGTTCGGGCGGTGCTACGCAATCGCGACTTCCGCACAATGTGGCTCAGCAGCCTTGGCTCCACGATCGGGACTTGGATGCAGAACGTCATCCTCGCGGCGTTTGTCTACACCGTTACTCGAAGCGCGTGGCTCGTCAGTCTTGTGGGCTTCTGCAACCTGGTGCCCCAACTCCTCTTTGCCACCTTCGGCGGGATTATCGCTGACACGTTCAGTCGCAAGAAGCTGATTTTCTGGCTGTCGCTTGAACAAATGATCGGCTCGCTCGCCATCGCGTGGATTGTTCGCACGACTGACTTCTCGCGTCCTGCACTTCTCATCGCTGTCTTCGCAGTTGGCACCGGTGCAGCACTCCAAGGTCCGGTGTTCCTCGCCGTAACGCCATCACTTGTTCCACGCGAACACCTTGCCGGAGCCATCTCGTTGAACTCCGTGAGCATGAACGTGTCACGCGTTGTTGGCCCCGCCATCGGAGCGGTGCTGTACGTGTGGATTGGCGCGTCGTGGGTGTTCGTTCTGAATGCAGCGACCTACGTGATCATCATGGTTGGCGTGACTTATGTGAAAGTGCCGACCTTCGAACGCAAAGTTGGCGAAAGCAAACTTGATCGACTCGTCGGTGGTTTCCGATATGTCCGCCAGGACCCAGTCGTCTTCCGAGCCGTACTAACGGTCTTCATGTTCTCGTTGTTCTGCATGCCATTTGTGGTTCTCTACCCCGCTATCGCTTCTGTTGACTGGAGCGTGTCAACAAAATCCACGCTGTACGGGTTGCTCTATGCCACCTTCGGATTGGGCGCAGTCATCGGGGCACTGTCGGTCGGCACCGTTCTTGCTGGGCACAAAATCGAACATGTCCTTCGAGTGTCATGTGCCCTGTTCGGCATCTCGCTTGCGGCATACATCACCATTCGTGGCCCAGCGCTCGCATTTCCGATTGGCTTCCTTCTTGGCTTCTTCTATTTCGTTCTCGTCACTTCGCTTTCAACGATCTTTCAGTCACGACTCGACCATTCGATTCGCGGTCGAGTCAGTGCGGTGTGGATGATGTGTTTCGGTGGCACCGTTCCGGTGGCTGGACTCATCGCTGGCTGGATCGTGAGCCACACAAGCGTAAATACAGTCGTGTACTTCGGCGCTGCTTTCGCTCTCTTCCTCGCGTGGTTTGCCGATCTTCGACCGCCAGAAGAACGAACATCGCTGCGCGAAACCCTCAGCCGCTAGAAACCTCGCTCTTTGTAACTCGCAGGTTGGGCGATCACTCAGCAAGAAGCGCCGAAGCAAGACGTTCAAGACCCGCGACGCGACTGCCCTTCACTAAGACCGAATCGTCATCGCCTAACTGCCCGAGAGCCGCGACTGCTTCATCAATCGTGGACACGGCGTGAACCGCAGCGCCCCCATACTCATCAGTGCGAAATGCGATCAGCCGAATTCCGAGTTCTTGCGCAACCGATGCCACGTGGGCATGAGCTGCAGCGCTTTCCGCACCGAGTTCAGCCATTGGTCCGAGTACCGCGTGATGGCGAGCGGTTGGCAACTGCGCAACCGAACGAAGTGCGGCTTCCATTGATGCAGGTCCTGCGTTGTATGCGTCGTTCAGAACCCGGGCACCTGTGCGTGAGAGATGCAGTTCCATCCTCCAAGGCGAAAGCGAGGCCTGCTCTAGCCCGTCGACAACGTCGGACATTGGAACATCCCACAGCAACGACAACGCAGCTGCGGCAAGCGCGTTCCCGACCTGATGCACGCCGCGCACGCCAAGACGGATTGGGACATTCCCCCACTCCGACTGCAGATCGAACCGAATGCGCAGGTCGTCCTCAATCACAATGTTGGTGGCTCGGACATCTCCGCCAGCCATCCCAAAAGTTATTGCGCGAGCTGATGTCCGCTTCGCCATATCGGCGACCCGAGGATTGTCGGCATTGAGAAGCGCAAACCCTGATGCGGGCAGTGCCTCAACAAGCTCGCCCTTCGCTCGCGCAATGTCGTCAAGCCCGCCCATGAATTCCGAATGAGCCAGTTCTATTGCGGTAACGACTGCGACCGTTGGTTGCGCGATCGCGCAGAGATCTGCGATGTGGCCATCGCCTCGCGCACCCATCTCGACGATTGTCACTTCCGTATCCCCTGATGCATTCACCAGCGTGAGTGGCACACCGAGTTCGTTATTGAAACTTTTTTCGTTTGCCGTCGTGACGAAGCGACGCGCCAAAACTCCAGCAGCAAGGTCCTTACTGGATGTCTTACCAACCGACCCAGTGATTCCAGCAACGCGATCTGGCAGACGACGGCGGGCCGCACGTCCAAGCGCTGCGAAGGCAGCCTCAACATCTGCGACTTCAATAGTGGTCAGCCCTTCGACCGAACCGCGAGCACTGAGCGTCGCTGCCGCCCCGCCGTGAACTGCGGCATCAATGAAGTCGTGACCATCCCGTTCACCGCGAACAGGAACGAAGAGTTGTCCAGGCTGGATCAAACGTGAATCAAAGGTGGCGCCGGTGACCCTGACATCAGGTCCCGTAAGAGTTCCGCCCACAATGGCGGCGATGTCTGCGGCCTGAAATTCCACGATGTCACCCTACGGGACGTCAATCGGGTGGACGGTCGCCGCACTACGGTTCGTGCCATGTCCAGCCCGGATCGCACTCGTCTCGTCGTCTTGTTCGGCGGCCAATCTGCTGAACACGACGTTTCTCGGGTGACTGCTCGACACGTCCTAGCCGCCGCCGACCCAAACCGCTATGACCTTGTTGCTATCGGCATCACTCGCGACGGCGAATGGGTGGAGTGCTCAAGCGACGTCTCCTCATTTGGCGACGCCCTGGAGATCGCCGGCGACAAAGTGGACCCGTTCTCGGCGCTTACCGCCGGCTCGGTCGTCTTCCCACTGCTTCACGGACCCATGGGCGAAGACGGAACGCTCCAGGGCCTGCTTGAACTTGCCGGCGTTCCCTTTGTTGGCTCAGCAGTCCTCGGCTCGTCAGTATCGATGGACAAGATCATCGCCAAGCGTCTTGCAGACGCTGAAGGAATCGCGCAAACCAAATGGCGCGGCATGCACGCCGCCGAACTTACAGGTCCTGCGAGCGAGGCCGTACTTGATGGTCTCGCCGACGAACTTGGGTTCCCGATGTTCGTGAAGCCTGCAAACATGGGTTCCTCAATCGGCGTTTCAAGGGTGAACGAACGCGGGCAATTGCGCGCAGCAATCGACGATGCGCTTCGATACGACGAATGGCTCGTTCTTGAAGAGGGCGTTGTGGCTCGCGAGATCGAAGTAGCCGTTTTAGGCCACACGGTCTCACCGCGAGCTTCGGTGCCGGGCGAAATCGTCCCCGGCGCAGATTTCTACGACTACGAAGACAAATACACCGACGGCGTGGCGCAACTTCATATACCCGCACCACTTTCAGAAGCCGAAGCCGCTCAAGTGCGCGAACTCGCATGCCGAGTCTTTCGGGCGTACCGCGCCGAGGGCTTGTCTCGCGTTGATTTCTTCTTTGAGAACCCGGGTCGTGGTTGGTTGCTCAATGAAATCAACACGATTCCGGGTTTCACTCCGATTTCGATGTACCCGCAGATGTGGCAAGCAAGCGGCCTCCCTTACCGAACCCTCATCGACGAACTCGTTGGCCTGGCAATTGAGCGCCATGCCACCGTTTCTCGCTACCGCAACGCCTGAGATCTGGCGAAGTCCGGCGCAACCATCGCCGCATAGAGAAACGACAAGAGTTCGCGTCGGCGCACAACCGTGCTTCGCAACGTTGGTGCAATGCCAACAGCACGCAACACTTCAACTTCCGTTGCCGTGCCAAGCACCGTCGAGTAGGCCGACACCAGCAACAAGCCTGGATCGCATCGACGAATGCGACCAGCGTCCATCTCGCGTTCGAAATACGCAGTAGCTCTCGAAACGAATGGTTCGAGATCAGCAGTGACGCGAAGGGACGCGTCGCCACCAATTCGACTGATTTCGCGAATGAAGCCCAGGAGTTCAGGCCGACGCATTGCAACGCGAAAGATCCGCCGCACAATCGACTCGACTCGGCTCCAACCCGAACCATCTTCAGAGAGTGCTCCGTCGAATTCAATGATGAGCTCGAGAGCCGCCCGATCGATGACGGCATCAAGAAGGGCTCGCTTTGAGGACCAGTGATAGAGGATCGCCTGTTTCGTAATTCCAAGATCGGCCGCCAAATCATCAAGCGAGACCGAATCGAACCCCTTCGTGCCGAACGATTCGAGGGCCACAGCCAGAATTCGATCCTCGGTGGCCCGTGTGCGAGCAGCTCGGGATCCCTTGGGAGGACTGGTCATAGCAAGGGCCATGACCAAAGTGTAGACGGTTCACTTACCAAGTGGTAAACATTTGCCCGTGATTCGTGACGCACTGGCCGGCAAACGGCTGTTCATCACCGGCACCACCGGTTTCCTTGGCACCAACCTCCTTGAGCGACTCCTCCGCTCGGTGCCCGATTGCGACATCGTGCTGCTGGTACGTCCCGGCCGACGCTCCACCGTTGAACAGCGCGTGTCGCGAGAAATCCTGAAGAACGACGCGTTTGATCGCTTGCGCGCCGAACTCGGCAAAGACGGATTCGCGGAAATGACTGCCCGCCGCATCACGTCAGTAGCCGGAGACGTTGGTCGCGACGGTCTTGGTCTCGACGAAGCGGGCAGAGCCGTTCTCGCCTCCTGCGACATCATCATCCACTCGGCAGCAACGGTGAGCTTCGATTCGCCGCTGGACTCCGCAGTTGAAGTCAACCTTCTTGGCCCAACGCGCATTGCGGCGGTGTGTAACGAACTCGGGATAACCCCACATCTCGTTGCCGTTTCCACCTGCTACGTCGCTGGCAACCACCGCGGCGCTGCTCCCGAACAACTTGTCGATGAAAGTCATTTCTTCATCGACGTCGACTGGCGCGCTGAAGTTGAAGGCGCACGCCGTGCACGTCGCGATGCTGAAGCCGAAAGCCGTACACCCGAGAAGCTTGCCGAATTCCGTTCGCAAGCGAATCGTGAACTTGGTGCCGCTGGCACTCCCCTCCTTGCTGAGAAGACCGAACAACTTCGTGACCGTTGGGTCTCCGATCGCATGGTGGAAACTGGGCGGGCTCGTGCCGCATCACTTGGTTGGCCCGACGCGTACGCCTACACAAAGGCTCTCGGTGAACGAGCGCTTGTCGAAACTCACGGCGATGTTCCCGTCAGCATCGTGCGACCATCAATCATCGAGTCGGCACTCGCTGAACCCGTTCCAGGTTGGATCCGCGGCTTCCGCATGGCAGAGCCGATCATCATCAGTTACGCACGCGGACTTCTTAAAGAATTCCCCGGTGTTCCCGAAGGCGTCGTCGACGTCATTCCCGTTGACCTTGTTTCTGCGGCGATCATCGCCGTGGCCGCGAAAGGACCGGAACCCGAACCCGAGGTTGTGCAGGTCGCATCGGGCTCACAGAACCCGCTGCACTACCGCCGTTTGGTGAATCTCGTAAGCGCATGGTTCCAACAGCGCCCGCTGTATGACACCAAAGGCCAACCCATCATCGTCCCGACTTGGTCCTTCCCCGGCCGCGGTCGCGTCAAAGGCCAACTTGAACGAGCAACGAAAACGCTGGGCCGCGCCGAAAGCATCCTTGGTGCACTCCCCTTGCGCGGCAAGCAAGCCGAATGGGGTGCAGCGGTTGAAGAAAAGCGCGAAGAAGCCGAGCGCGCGCTCGGCTATGTCGAGATTTATGGCGCGTATGCCGAATGCGAAGCCATTTACGGACTCGATCGCTTGCTTGCACTTTGGGACAACCAGACACCCGAAGATCAGCGCGACTTTTGCTTCGACCCACGGGTTATTGAATGGGACGAGTTCGTTAACGAAATCCATTTGCCATCGGTTGTAAAGGCAGCACGAGTTCGGACAACGCCGGGCGGCAAGATCGGCCCGACCCGAGCCGATCGCTTGCGTGGCCAGATTCTCGCCCCCGAACGCCAACTCGCTGCGTTCGATCTTGAGAACACGCTCATCGCCTCAAACGTGGTCGCCAGTTACGCGTTCCTCGCAACTCGACGCATGCCCGCCGACCAACGGCTTCGCTTCATCGGCAAGATGATCGCCGAGGGGCCCAAGCTGCTTTCGCTTGACCGCAAAGACCGCACCGACTTCCTTCGGTTCTTTTACCGCCGATACGACGGTGCGCCGTTGCAGCAGATCGAAGAGGACTCGGCCGAGATGTTTAGCCGACTGATTCTTTCGAAGTCGTTCCCCGAAGCGATTCGTCGAGTGAGGGAACACAAAGCTGCTGGACATCGCACCGTTCTCATCACCGGAGCGCTCAGCTTTGTTGTGAAGCCGCTCACTCCTCTTTTCGACGACATCATCGCCGCCGAAATGAGTGTGACAAACGGTCGCTACGACGGAGAACTTCGAAATGTTCCGCCCACAGGTGAAACGCGAGCACAGGTGTTACGTGACTACGCCACCTCTCACGGTTTGAGCCTGAGTGAAACGGTCGCCTATGCCGACAGCACTTCCGATCTTCCGATGCTCGAGGCTGTTGGATTCCCCGTAGCGGTGAACCCTGAAACTCGTCTCGCCACTCTTGCCCGCAAGCGCGGCTGGTTGGTGGAGAACTTCTCGAAGGCTCCAGGTTCCCCGCGTCGACTCATCCCAATTGGACCGCGGCGCACCGCAAACGGCGGCCTCGCCAATCCGCTTGTTCCTGGAGGCACGGCATGAAAGCCCTCCGCTTCGAACGCAACATTCCCCGCTTTGCTGCAGCAAACCTTGCTGGTCGTCTGAGCTCGGGCGGTGGCGCCAAAGTTGGCCCGCTTCGCCTGCGCAGTGTCGACACACCTGCGCTTCCTGGTCCCGGTTGGGTCGAGATCCTTCCGCGCCTCACAGGTATCTGTGGCTCTGACCTCGCAACAATCGATGGAAACAGCTCCCGCTATTTCGAACCGATCGTTTCGTTCCCGTTCATTCCGGGCCATGAAATCGTTGCGGACCTCGCTCATGAATTCGAAGGCGTTCCCGCCGGACGTGTCGTGGTCGAACCAGTGCTCGGTTGTGTCACCCGAGGCATCGACCCGGCTTGTGCCGCGTGTTGTCGCGGCGATCTTGGCAACTGTGAACGCATCACGTTCGGAAACATCAGCCCGGGCCTGCAGAGTGGCTTCTGCTGCGATACCGGCGGCGGTTGGTCAACAAGCATGATCGCTCACGCCAGTCAGCTCCATGCAGTGCCCGCCGATTGGTCTGACGAAGCTGCAGTCATCGTCGAACCCACCGCATGTGCAGTGCACGGTGCACTCGCTGCCGATGTTGCTGAAGATGACACCGTGGTCGTGCTTGGCTCTGGCGCACTCGGGCTTCTCACGATCGCTGCGCTTCGCCGATTCGGCCGCAAGTGCACGATCGTGGCTGTCGCCAAGCATCCGCACCAGCAGGAACTCGCACGTGAATTCGGGGCCGATCACGTCATCGCTTCAGAGCACATTGCTCGACCGATTCGTCGCATCACGGGCTCTCTTGCAATTGGTGATGGCGACATTGTTCGTCTCACTGGCGGTGCTGATCACGTCATCGATTGTGTCGGCAGCGAAAGCAGCATTGCCGAAGCGCTCACCGTTGTTCGCCCGAAGGGCCGCATCACGATGGTCGGAATGCCCGGCCACGTGCATGTCGATCTGACCGGGTTGTGGCAACGAGAAATCACCATGAGCGGTGCATACGCCTACGGAACTGAAACGCTTCCGAATGGTGAACGCCGCCGCACCTTTGATCTTGCCTTTGAACTTGTTGCCGCAGCCGACCTCGGTCGACTTGTTAGCGCGACCTATCCCCTTGACCGCTTCGAAGATGCAATCACGCACGCTGCGAATGCCGGCGGTCGTGGAGCAGTTCGTATCGCCTTTGACCTTCGCAATGAAAAGGAACGGAATCGTGCCTAGACCAGGATTCGTCCTCGACGTCGATCGCTCGACGCCACCAATTCTCTTCCACCACGGAGAGGGTTTCCGGCTCGAACGGCTTCCCGCCGGACGCAGCCGCGTCATTTATCCGGCAGAGCCCATCGAGGCACTCAAGAACCCGGACGGCGCGATTCGCGACGCACTCGACAACCCGATCGGCGATAGCGAGCCATTGCGCGCGCTTCTCAAACCGGGCATGAAGCTCACGATCGCATTCGACGATATTTCGTTGCCGCTTCCCCCCATGAAGCGCCCCGACATCCGTCAGCGCGTCATCGAAGCAGTCCTTGAACTCGCAGCAGCGGCTGGAGTCGACGACGTCATGCTCATCGCGGCTCTGGCATTGCACCGCCGCATGACTGAAGATGAACTTCGCCATGCCGTTGGCGATCGTGTCTATGACGCATTCGCACCGCATGGTCTCCTCGTCAACCACGATGCTGAAGATCCCGACAACCTTCTCTTTATCGGCGAGACCGAAAAGGGTGAAGAGGTCGAAATCAATAGACGTGCTGCTGAGAGCGACCTCATCATTTACGTCAACATCAATCTCGTCTCGATGGACGGTGGCTGGAAGTCGACCGCAACCGGTCTTGCGTCGTACCGATCACTTCGTCACCACCACAACCCGCAGACGATGCGACATTCGAAGTCGTTCATGGACCAGCACAAGTCCGAACTTCATTCGGCCAACTGGCGAATGGGCAAGGTGCTTCGCGATTCGGGGGTGAAGGTCTTCCAGATCGAAACCACCATGAACAACAACGTGTTCGGTACCGAAGGCCCAATGAGTGTGCTGCAAAAGCGTGAATGGGAGTGGTCATTGAAAGACCGCATCACCATGGCGGGCATGAAGTCGGCCCTCGATCGCATGCCGCAACGCACTCGTCGTTCAATTTTCAACTCCTGGCAGGCACCGCACGCGATGACCTCAGTGCAGGCCGGTGAAGTTGAGGCCGTCCACAAGCTCACCACCGAGAATGTCTACGCACAGCATCTCGTGCCCGTCGAAGGCCAAACCGACATACTCACGATGGGACTGCCCTACATCAGCCCCTACAACGTGAATTCGATTCTGAATCCGATTCTCGTTGCGTGTCTCGGTCTCGGGTACTTCTTCAATCTGTACCGCGGCCGTCCGCCGGTTCGTGAAGGTGGCGTGGTCATCATGAGCCACCCAACACCATGGGAATTCCACCCAGTGCATCACCCGTCGTACATCGACTTCTTCGATCAGGTGCTTTCGCAAACTCACGACCCGGTCGTGATGTCCGAACAGTTCGAAAAGTCTTTTGCCGAAGACGAGTGGTACCGACACCTGTACCGCACGAGCTACGCCTATCACGGCGTTCACCCGTTTTACATGTGGTACTGGTGCTCACACGCGCTTGAACATGTCGGCCAAGTCATCATCGTCGGTGGCGATGTGCGCGCCGTTCGTCGTCTCGGCTTCAAGCCCGCCTCAACATTGCAGGACGCACTTGAGATGGCCAGCGACGTGGTTGGCCGCGATGCAACGATCACGCATCTGCACAATCCGCCCATCCTCATGGCCGACGTTTCCTGAGGCCTGCCATGCGTCCGATGCCCATCACTCGCAAACAGGCAACTCGCCTCATCAAGCGCCTTCCCGTGAATCGTTCGGTGTCCACTGCGGCCAAAACGAGTTCTCGTGTCACGCGCATGGCGAAGGCCATCGTCAAGGCACCATCCGTGCCCGCAGGTGTTGAGCTCCTGAAAAAGGAAAACAACATCGGCGCCAACTACGACACCGATTGGGCACGTTCGTACCCGGCTCGAGTCGCACGCGTTCTGATTCTTAACGGTGTCATGAAGCCCGTCGTCGATCTCCTCGCATCACCAACCATTCAGGGCGCTGATCGCTTGTCCGATGTTGATGGCCCAGTGATTTTCGCTGCGAACCATCACAGTCATGCCGATACACCGTTGATGATGACCGCGATTCCCGAACCGTGGCGCAATCGCCTCTTCATTGGTGCAGCTGCCGACTACTGGTTCACCAACCGAGTGACCTCGCCACTTTCGGCACTCGTCATCGGGGCGATTCCCGTTGAACGAACGAAGGTGTCGCGCAAAGCGATTGATCAGTCGCTTGAGTTACTCCGTGACGACTGGAGCATGCTCATTTTCCCCGAAGGTGCTCGCTCTCCTGATGGTTGGGCTCGCCCATTTACTTCGGGTGCCGCTTTTCTTTCTTCCCATAGCGGTGCTCCGGTTGTTCCTGTGTTCATTCAAGGCACGAACAAGGTCTTACCGAAGGGAAAGAACGTTCCTCGTCCAGCGCACACCACGGTCGTATTTGGTTCGCCAATGCATGCAGCCGAAGGCGAAGACTCCAAAACTTTTGCCGCTCGCATTCAAGCTGCAGTTGCTGCGCTTGGCGACGAATCGGCAACCGACTGGTGGCAAGCGCGACGCAATGCCGCCTCGGCATCGACCCCAACGCTTGATGGACCCGATGCTGGTGCATGGCGCCGGTCATGGGCGCGCACGTCGAAGGCCAAAGGCCAACGTCGTTCTTGGCCTCGGATCTGAACCAACCAGATTGACGAACGCACCCAATTAACGAGCGAATGTGATGGGAATGCGAATGTTCGCTTCCTCATCTTGCAGCGACGCATCGTTCACGATCACAACGCAATCGTTGTGATCGGCATCACAGAAACCGTTCCCAACTTTTCCGACAACGATTTCGAGTTCCAGCGAACCCGAACCAGTGGGATCGTCATTGAGAACTTTTCCCGTCACGAGGTCGCAGGACGAAGTGCCCCCAAGCCCTCCACCTGAGCACTGAACTGCAGTGACAACGCGCCCGGGAAGGAAACCACTCCACTGGACTCGAACGCTCTGACCGCTTCGTAATTGCATCGAGGGTGTGACCGTGGCGGTTCTCGACGGCATCGTCGGAAGCGTTGGATTAATCACCACCGATTGATCTGGGCCGGCAACGAACGTCATTTTCGCAACTCCGGGCTTTTCATCGCCGGCAAGCGCAGCAATTGCGGTGGGATCGGACTTCACATAGCCGTTGAAGAAATCCAGCGTTGTTTTCGCCGTGATCGGAAATACTTTGGAATCACTAAAGAGATACGAATTGTGATCTGAGTCGATCAGAGTGAACAGTCCCTTTGGCGAACGGGCATTCATAAAGAGGCGAACACCCTCATCAAACGGGATCGTCTTGTCGTCCTCGCCGTGAACAATCAAGAGCGGTGGCGTACGTGACCAATCGAATGTCGTGCCCGGTAGAAGCTGTGAGGTTCCCGCAATGATGATCGCTGCATCGACTCGGTCGTCGATGCAGCACGATCGACCAATCAAGCCCGCGACCGTGATTCCTCCATTTGAATGTCCGGCAACGCCAATTCGTTCCGCATCGACCATTCCCGCAAGCGCACGACCTTCCGCACTCGACGACAACTCGATGGCGCGCGTAATCACCGCAGAAATGTCACCCGATTGATTTGCGACATCACCAGCGTCGGGAACGCCGGGTGAATCCTCGTTACTCAGAGGAAATGCAGGCGCGGCCACGACATACCCAGCAGCAGCCCACGTCGAAAGCAGATCCCCGTATTGCGCAGGGGTTGCTCCCAACCCGTGCCCGAAAACAATGAGCGGAAACGGGCCTGAACCGGTGGCTGGCGGCGCATCGAACTGCGGTGTCGGATCGGGAATCGATGCGAAATCGTCGTCGCGGACAGATTCAAGCGACGGAGAAACGGCGGGATACCAAATTCGCACTTGCATCGTTCGAGACGGAGAACCCGGTTGCGCAGCAGTCACAGGCGTCGGGCGAGTCGGATCATCGACGGTGAATGAACTGATGCCCACAGGGAAGACCGTGCGTTGTTCAACCGAAGAATCTCCGCCCGCCGCCTTCGAACTCGATGACGAACACGCCGAAAGAAGTGTCAACGGCAAACAAACGACGAGGGCGAGCGCCACTACTCCCTTCGGAATTTCACGCAAACGCCGCACAACATGACTCTAGGCCCCGATATCGGACCACAATGGGGTCGTGAGCAGCACAGGAGTTGGGTACGTAGCGGCGGTCGCGCTTGCCGCGATTTTCGCGATTGCCGCGGTCGCAAAGCTCCGTAACCTTTCGGCCACCGAACGTGACTTCGTGGGACTCGGTCTTCCTCGGGCGTCGTTCTTCGCACGGTTCATACCGCTTGCCGAACTTTCAATCGTTGCGCTGCTGCTGATCGTTCCCCCTGCTGGCGCAATCGCTGCACTCGTCTCACTCGCGTTTTTCACGACCTTCCTGATCGGCCGCCTTCGTGCAGGAGTTCGCGCGCCGTGCGCCTGTTTCGGTTCGTCGAGGGCTCAGCCCATTTCTGTTCGCGACGTCGTCCGCAACCTCTTGCTTATGGGTCTGGCCGTCGTGAGTTTGGCGACTGACCGACCGACGAAGATCTCGGTGCTTGATGCCGTCGTCGTGCTCGCGGTCCTTCTCATTGCAGGCGGCGCCCTCCATCTGGCCGGTAGGGTCCGATCACAATGACTGATCCATGGGGCAATCCCCTTTCTCCCGACGACCAGCCGCCGGCCAACCCGCAGCCCGACGATTACCCGCCGGCGTTCGCGCCAAACCCTGGGCTGACTCCTGAGCCGACCTCCCCACCGAACCCTGCGTGGCCTGGTGCTCAGCCAACGCCACCACCGTTGCCAGTTCCTCCCGCACCTCCCGGCGCGATGCCGCCACCGGCCTGGCCCGGCGCTCCCATGCCTCCGCAACCGGTCTGGCAGGGACCGAAATTCTCGGGCATGGCCATTGCGTCGATGGTGTGCGGAATCCTGTCGATCACCTGCACCGGCTTTCTCGGCATCATTTTGGGTCCGACCGCGCTTGGACTTGGACTCGCTAGTCGCAAGGCGATTACAGCTGCAAATGGCTGGAAGAAGGGCGAGGGCATGGCGACCGCCGGCATCGTGACTGGTGTGATCGGCACGATCTTTTCGATCGTGTACTTGATCTTCCTGCTGAAGAACCCCAACTTCATCACTGACTTTGTGGACAACCTCACGACCACCACAACGACACCCGGAAAACTGCAGGGCGCCTGAGCCGTAGACTCGGCGTGTTTCGCTGAGCATCGGAAAGGCTCCCCTCATGGCTGTTGCTGCCAATACCCCCATCGAATTGATCAACGGCGTCTACGGCCGTCTTGCCGAGAACGTTGCCATCGGCCGCGAGCGTCTTGGGCGCCCGCTCACCTTCGCCGAGAAGGTGCTCATCAATCACTTGCGCGACCCTCGCACTCAGGAACTTGAACGCGGCCGCAGTTATGCCGATCTCGACCCCGATCGAGTTGCCATGCAGGACGCCACCGCCCAGATGGCCTTGCTTCAGTTCATGACCGCAGGCCTTCCCGAAGCAGCTGTGCCATCGACTGTGCATTGTGACCATCTCATTCAGGCCAAGAGCAACGCCCGTATCGATCTTGCGACCGCAAACGATGTCAATGCCGAGGTCTACGACTTTCTTGAGTCTGTCTCCGCCAAATACGGCATCGGTTTCTGGAAGCCAGGCTCCGGCATCATCCATCAGGTCGTGCTCGAGCAATACGCGTTCCCGGGCGGAATGATGATCGGCACCGATAGCCACACCCCGAATGCTGGTGGCCTCGGCATGATCGCCATCGGTGTTGGCGGCGCCGACGCCGTCGACGTTATGACCGGCTATCCGTTCAACGTTCGTTGGCCAAAGCTCATCGGCGTGAAGCTCACCGGCACCCTTGCTGGTTGGTCGGCACCGAAGGACATCATCCTTGAAGTCGCGCGCATCCTCACCGTGAAGGGTGGCACCGGCGCCATCGTTGAGTACTTCGGACCCGGCGCAGAATCCATCTCGTGCACCGGCAAGGCAACCATCTGCAACATGGGTGCAGAAATTGGTGCAACCACCTCGCTGTTCGCCTATGACCCGGCGATGTCGCGTTACCTCGCTTCCACCGGCCGTTCCGATGTTGCCGCCGCTGCCGACGCGGTTGCTGGCGATCTTCGTGCCGACGATGAAGTTCTCGCCGATCCAGCGTCGTACTTCGACGAGGTCATCGAGATCGACCTTTCCGCGCTTAAGCCACTCATCAATGGTCCGCATACTCCTGACCGCGCCCGCAAGGTCAGCGAACTCGGTGCAGAAGCAAAGGCCGAAGGTTGGCCGATGGAAATTTCCTCAGCGCTCATCGGTTCGTGCACGAACTCCTCGTACGAAGACATCAGTCGTGCCGCTGCAATCGCACGCTTCGCGCATGAAAACGGACTCAGCGCAAAGACTCCATTGCTTGTCACCCCAGGTTCAGAGCAGGTGCGCGCCACCATCGAACGCGACGGACTCCTCGCCGACCTCGAGCAGATCGGCGCAACCGTTCTCGCAAACGCATGTGGTCCGTGTATCGGCCAGTGGTCGCGCAGCGATGTCGAAGAAGGTATCGACAACATCATCGTTACCTCCTACAACCGCAACTTCCCGAAGCGCAACGATGGCCTTGCTTCAACGCTTGCATTCGTGACCTCGCCGGAAACAGTTGTGGCGATGGCTCTTGCTGGTCGTGTCGACTTTGATCCAACTGTTGATTCACTCACCAATGCTTCAGGCGAGCAGGTCACCATTCCTGTTCCCACTGGTGTTGAACTCCCCCCCAAGGGTTTCACCGCCGGCGAAAACACGTTCATCGCTCCTCCCGCCGACTCTTCAAAGGTTGTCGTCAAGGTTTCGCCGACCTCTGATCGACTTCAACTTCTTGAACCGTTCGACGCATGGGATGGCAAGGACTTCCTCAACCTTCCGATTCTCATGAAGGCCAAGGGCAAGTGCACCACCGACCACATTTCTGCTGCTGGCCCGTGGCTCAAGTACCGCGGCCACCTCGAAAACATCTCCGGCAACATGTTCATCGGTGCGGTGAATGCGTTTACCGATGAAATCGGTCAGGGCAAAGATCAACTCGACGGCACGACCAAGTCGTTCCCCGAGATCGGCAAGCACTACCACGAGGCCGGCCAAGGTTGGATCGCCATCGGCGACGAGAATTACGGCGAAGGTTCCTCACGTGAACACGCAGCGATGGAACCTCGTTTCCGTGGCGCCAAGGTGGTCCTCACTCGTTCGTTTGCTCGCATTCACGAGACGAACCTGAAGAAGCAGGGCGTTCTGCCACTCGTCTTTGCCGATCCGAAGGTCTACGACCTCATCGAACAGGACGACCGCATCAACGTCCTTGGCCTCGCTGATCTCACCCCGGATGTTCCGGTGAAGTGCCAGATCGTGAAGCCCGATGGCACCACCATCGACTTCGAGGGCATTCAGACAATGAACGACGAGCAGATCGGCTGGTTCAAGGCCGGCGGTGCGCTCAACATCATTCGTCAACGCCAAGGCGTCTGACAGTTACTACGCTGACCCCTGAACGACCGGGGGGTCAGCATGGAAACCACAACACCGAGCGCTTTTGTGCGCGCCACGCTCGCAGCTGCACTCCTTGGCGCGGCCGTCATTCATTTCGCGATGGTGCCGCAGCACATGAGTGAATGGGCTCCCGAAGGCATTGCTTTTGTCGTGAGCGGTTGGATTCAAGTTGCGTTGGCAATTGGAATCATGCTGCGACCAAAGCGTTGGATGCTCACCGTCACCGTTCTCGCGTCTGCCGTATTCATCGGCGCGTGGGTGATCACACGTGTTTGGGGCGCACCGTTTGGTCCGAACTCTGGTGGTGCGCAACCTTCGTCGTATGTCGACATCGCGTGCGTCGTTCTCGAGGCGGTAGCAGCAATCATTTCGCTTGCCGTTCTGTGGCACCCGGAACTCGCTTCGAAATGGCGCACCGAAGGAATGGTCTTTGCGTCAATCATCCCCGTCGCCGTCATCGTTCTGGCAACAACCGCGGTTGCCTCGCCGAGTGCATCACATCACGCACATGGCGGCAGCGAATGCCCGAAAGGCCAGAAACCAAACCCTGAACTCGTCGCCTCGGACGGTCATGCCCACGATCCTTCGGCATGCGTCCCCGACATCGACGACAAAGGACTCTCACTTCTTACCAACGGCCACCACCACGAAATTCGGAACGATCCGCTTGACCCCGCAACCCAAGCTGAAGTCGATCGACAACTGGCAATAACTCGCGAGGTTGCGGCTCAGTATCCAACCCTTGCTCACGCAGCGGCATCCGGGTATCGCCGTGCCGGCGGTTATTCGCCCGGCCTCGGCGTGCACTACACCCATAGCGGGATTGCCGAACTCAATCCATCAGGAACGATGACCGATGAGGCACTCCGCCACCCCCAATCACTTATTTACGCAGGCACAGATCCGAACTCACCGATTGCCGGGTTCATGTACTACTCAATGTCGAAAATCGAACCAACCGGATTCCCTGGCACAAACGACACATGGCACTACCACTCAAATGTTTGTGTGAAGTTTTCGGCGGCAGGAACTGATGCTCCCTTTGGTGCAGATCGTGGCGATGTCACCAAAGAAATGTGCAACGCAGTTGGTGGCGTCATGCTCAACACCACCCAATGGATGGTGCATGTCTGGTCAGTGCCGGGTTGGGAAAACGAAGCGGGCGGAGTGTTCGCCGAAGTCAACCCCAAACTTGGGTGCTCAGACGGCACGTACTACCGCGTCAGCAACGAAGAACTTGTTTCGATGCCAATCAACATCTGTCAGTCAGGAGCGCCCGGCGACCCTACGAGTTCCGAGTACAGCCAAAACAGCTAACCGCTAGGCGCGCGGAAGACTCAAGATTGATGCAGCCTCGTCGCATGTTGCGACAGCAACACCCATGCGCTCACAAACTTCAGCAGCGTTGCGTGTGAGTTCA
>Ga0222712_10000714_pt1 | contig 42389 bp, 42 predicted proteins | sample C33_657DmetaG_FD_165043 | JGI IMG/M metagenome (GOLD analysis project Ga0222712, IMG submission 165043) | Estuarine water microbial communities from San Francisco Bay, California, United States - C33_657D | ecosystem: Environmental > Aquatic > Marine > Unclassified | place: USA: California... | reverse complement strand
TCATTAGCCTATCAGCATCTAACCGAATCAAAATAAAAAGTAAGATGGTGAAGGTCAACAAAGACGATCCCCCGTAACTTAACAAGGGCAGGGTAATGCCAATAACAGGAGCTAAACCAATCGTTACGCATATATTAACTGCCACATGAAAGAAAATAATACTAGCAACACAATAAGAATACACCCTACTAAATGTACTCCTTTGTCTTTCTGCTACATTGATGATCCTAAAAATGAGTGCCATATATAATAACATCAATAAAGTACTTCCCCAGAAACCAAAATTTTCCCCTACGGAAGTGAAAATAAAATCAGTATGTTGCTCCGGTACAAAATCTCCCTGTGTTTGAGTTCCTTTCAAAAATCCTTTTCCAAAAAAACCTCCTGAACCGATCGCAATTTTTGATTGTTTAACATTATAATTTTGCTGAGCATCTTTTTTCTGTTTTGCTTTTTGATCCTGAGGATTTAGCGGACCCGTTGAATTTTTATCTGCAAAAGGATTGTCTACACCTACCATGCTAAAGATTCTATCAGCTTGATAAGGTTTAAATACATATTTAAAAGTAAAGGGAACAGCTACCCCTACAAAAGCAGAGCAAAACAACCAAACGGCTACCACCAATCCGAGCAAACGCTTGTTGCGTTTAATTTGCAGCCTACTTACATAAATAAATAAAATAGCTAACACAAAAAAAGCAATCAATAAAGTTATGGGAGAAAACAAAAGGGAAACAATCAATAAAATTGCCATTGCAAAGCCCGTAATCAAATAGCCTGATGGCAATCCCTCTCGGTACATCGGTATTAAAAATGAAAAATAGACTAAGGCAAGTCCTGTTTCACCTTGCAAAATTGACAACACAGCGGGAGTAAATGAAATAGCTGCGGCTATCAATTGAGACTGTGATTTTTTAAAATTGATATCTGGCATCGACAAATATTTTGCCAGGGCCAATGAAGTGAAAATTTTACAAAGTTCTACAGGTTGTAAATTCATGAAACCCAGCGGAATCCAACTCTTCGATCCTTTTATTTCTTTTCCCACCACAAAAGTTGCTAGTATCAAAATAAAGCCAGCGAGATAGGAGATATTCGCCATGGCAGTAAAAAGTTTGCTATCGGTCAATAAAATAAAAATAGCTACCCCTATACAAACAATAAAAAATATAAACTGCTTACTATAATTTTTCTTAAAGCCCAAAAAGCTTTCTATCACACCGTCCGTAGTCCTGTACTCCACTGAAAAAATACAAAGTAAGCCAATCAACACCAGCAGGGCATACAAGCATATCAATACCCAGTCAAATCCTTTTCCAATAGCAGGGTTTTTTTGATACATTTTTTAAACTATAAATTAGAATATTACAACGAAGTTGATTAATTTTTTACAATACCACTCACTACACTTTTTCTTTTTTCATCTGGCAGTATTCCTTCGATATACCTTTTAAATGAAAAAGGATAACTATCCTTTTTAGGGCTTTTCTCTTTCTTTAAATTACTATCCTTTTTAAATTTATCTATCCCCTTTCTTTCTTCCTCTTCCTGTAACCAATTTGCTTCATTGATTTTCTTTGAAGATGGACTATTTCTTATATGGGAAGATTCGTTGATACGCCTCATAGAATCTTGCCTTCTAATTTCTTTATAGATTCTAGCTGGCAACAAATCAAGGCTAGCTAATTTTTCTATTTGATCTAATCTGCCTGCACTAGTTATAGAATCTTTTAGATACTTCTCAATCATTAAACCAACAATCGGCGCAGCGTAGGTTCCACCAAATTTTCCGCTATTTTCAACCACGCACATGATGGCAATTTTTGGATTTTCTCTTGGAGCAAAACCACAGAAAAAAGTATGGTTGGGTTGCTTTACTAATCCAATATAATTTTCAACTGTTCCTGTTTTACCGCAAATATTAATTCCTTCTACCTTAGCACCAAGGCCCGTACCCTTATCCACTACATCCTGCATTGCCTCATGCACTACTTCAAAAACACTGTCTGAAATATTAGAAGTATTATGTTGCTCACTAAATTTTGTTAACAATGAAAACTGGTCACCTCCCTCAATAGAATCAACCATGTGAGGAATTTTAAACCAACCTTTATTAGCAATCAGTGCCATTTCGTTAGCTACTTGAAGAGGGGTTACATTCACTTCACCCTGACCAATACTAACTGATCGAAAAGTACAGAAATTCCAATGTCCAGCTCCATAAATTCTATTGTATTGTTTAGGAGAAGGAATATTGCCAGCCGCCTCACCTGCAACATCAATTCCTAATTTATGCCCTAATCCAAAAGCATACATATATTGATCCCAAACAGCTAAACTACTATCAACGTTGGGGTATTTTGGATTGTTAATTACTCGCTGCATCACATTGGCGAAATAAGTATTATCAGAAACTGTGATGGCGCTTCTTAAATCAAAGACACCCTTATCCAAACATTGCATTGGCCTTTGGCTTCCACAACCATAGAAAGCTCCATTGCAAGAAAATCTTGTGGTAGTTTCAATAACCCCTTCGTTTAATGCAATAAGCGCTTGTAAAGTTTTAAAAGTAGATCCTGGTGAGTAAATGGCACTAACCGTTCTGTTATAAAGAGGCAATGCAGGATTTAATAATAACTCTCCAATATGTTTTTTTCGGGTAGAGCCCGCTAATAACTTTGGCTTAAAAGTTGGACTACTAATCATCGCTAAAACACCTCCTGTTTTTGGATCCACAGCAACAATCGCTCCCAATTTGTTCTCCATTAATTTTTCTCCTAAGGCCTGTAATTCAATATCGAGTGATAGATGCATATTATTGCCAGCGATGGCTGCTGTATCCATTCTGCCATTATCTAACCTTTCTGTCAACCTGTTTTTATTATCTCTCTTCCAGAATTCAATTCCTCTTTTTCCCATCAATACTTTTTCGTAGGTTCTTTCCAATCCTGTTTTACCCGCGTAATCACCTATTTGATATCCCTCATTAGCGTGCTGCTTCAAAAAATTACTATCTACTTCGGATAAATAACCTAAAATATTACCTCCAGCATCTATGGGATAGCTCCTTACTGGACGCTCTTGTAGATAAAATCCGGGAACGAATTTGTACATGGCCTCATTAATCATGGCCATTTTTTCATCACTCAACAAGGCTTCAAAAATAGATGGTCTGCTTCGGCCATTCTTAACAATAATATCAACTACTCTTTTTATAAACTGATCTGTATCGATTTCAAGCGCTCTGCACAATGCTGCCGTGTCAATCCCTTTTAACTTATTTGGCAAAATCATCAAATCATAAATAGTCATATTTTGCAAAATAGCCTTTCGATGTCGATCATAAACAATCCCTCGATCTGGATAAATTACTTTTTTGAATTTTCCTTGATCATCTGCCATGATTCTATATTTCGTAGAAAAAATTTGCAGATTAGCTAGTTGAAAAATTATAATTACAAACATCCCCGCAAAGGCAAGTTTGATTACATTTTTACTAGACTGATTAAAAACTGGCAAGGGGATTTAATTATAATTTGATGGTAGATATTTTTTAAAATTTCAATCTTACAACATAACAATCATACTAAATGAAATTATACTGTATTGGTCCTAAAAGCTTGTTTCCTCGAAAATAATAATTCCACTATCATGATCAGCAATAAACTAATAGCAGTTGAAAAAACTGTTTTTACAATAAAATACCAGAAATCTCCAAACTGCATAGCTTCTAAGAAAAACAACCATCCATGGTGAACCAAGGTAAGCATACCTGCATAAACTAAATAAGGAATAAAACCTCCCATACTTTTTGCAGAAGGCTCTTGATAATTGTTCTCTGCTCCCTGTTGAGATATTAATAAATTAACTACAAATGGTCTCAGATAAGCAACTAAAACACAGGCGGCAGAATGAAATCCTGGATGATGACGAAAACCATCTAGCGTAAAGCCCAAGGCAAATGCAATCAACATTTGAAATGCGCGATTACCTTCAAAGGGCATCCATAAAATAAAAAGAAAATAAATGTACGGAGTAACCATATAATGCAAATGAATTCTGTCTAGTACATAAACTTGTACTAGGATCAGCAGAATAAAACGAAGCATATTTTTTAACAGTGTTCCCATTGCTTGTCTTCTAGACTCATTTAATTATTCACTTTAATGTTAGCATTCTTCAACAACTGGTCAACTTCTTCTCTCTGTAAATTTTCTATCGCATTTACATATTGAAGATTATAGAAATTGGCGGTTGATTTTAAATAGAGAATATAATTATTAGTGCTTTTATCCTTCACTATCTCATCAATGGTTCCTATCATTAAGCCATAGGGAAAGGTAGTGGTAAAGCCACTCGTATACACGGTATCTCCCTTGGCAACCAGCGCACTTTTTCTAATTTCAATTAATGAAAGACGATTAGGCTCTTTACCGTCCCAAATGACTTGTCCAACTTCTCCGCCCTTTTTTAGTTTAGCACTTATTTTGCTATCCTTATGAAGTAGGCTCATTATCACTGAATAATTTTCACCCACCTCTGTAACAATCCCTACTACTCCATTATTGAGATCTACTACACCGTCATCTTTTTTTATTTGTTGACCAGCGCCTCTATTTATTGCGATAAAGTTATTCTGTGCAGCAACCGAATTGGAAACCACCTTTGCAGAAAAGTATTGCCATTTTCTTTTACGTCCGGTGGTGTCATTAAAAATATTTTCTGAAACAATTTTAGTGGAAGTGTCTTGCTTTTCAAAATTTTCATTTAGCAGATTTACCAAGCGCTCATTATTTTTAATCAGCACCTCATTGGTATTTCTCAATTTAAAAAAATAATCAACTTTATTAAATTGAGTATTGACTCTGCCAGTAACCTCATTCATAAAATTAGAGGCTAATGCATTGTGATAGCTGTTGTAATGAACCAGTAAGTAGATTGAAAAGCCTTGTAATAATAATAGAACAATGAAATTAAAATATCTGCGAAAAAACAGAAAAAGATTATGCATATGTTAACCCTCCTAACCTTCTCTTAGAAAAGAAGCCTGTACGCTGTAATTTTAAAAAAATTTTCATACCAGAAAAGAACAGTATCTTTTTCGCCCACTGGCGGATTGTGATTGACGAAAGTTTAGCGCATTACAAAAGGATATTTGTCATAGTTCTTTAAAGCTATGCCCGTTCCCCTAACTACACTTTTTAGTGGATCATCGGCCACGTGAACAGGCAATTTAATTTTTGCTGCAATTCGCTTATCCAGTCCTCTTAAAAGCGCACCACCTCCTGTTAAATATAAACCACGACGGTAAATATCTCCCGCTAGTTCGGGTGGAGTAATCTCCAATGCTTTCATTATCGCTTCTTCTATTTTAAAAATACTTTTATCTAAAGCCTCTGCTACTTCTTGGTAGCTTACAAAGACTTGTTTAGGTATACCAGTTACCAAATCACGTCCATTAACTGGAATATCATCTGGAGGATTATCTAAATCTTTTAACGCAGCACCTACTTGTATTTTAATTTGTTCTGCAGTACGCTCACCGATCAACAAACTATGGTAACGTCTTAATGCTTCCATAATATCAGCCGTAAATTCATCTCCGGCAATACGAATACTTTGATCACAAACAATACCAGCAAGAGCGATTACTGTAATACCAGTAGTTCCTCCACCAATATCAATAATCATATTTCCCACCGGCTCTTCTACATCAATTCCAATTCCAAGAGCGGCAGCCATTGGTTCATGAATTAAGTAAACTTCTTTAGCACCTGCTTGTTCAGCACTATCTCTTACCGCACGCTTTTCAACTTCAGTAATGCTACTAGGAATACAAATCATCATTCTCCAGCTAGGCGCAAATAATGGTTTTTTGGGATAGATCATTTTAATCATTTCCCTAATCATCAATTCGGCAGCATTAAAATCTGCAATTACTCCATCTTTCAAAGGACGAACCGTACGAATACTTTCATGGGTTTTTTCATGCATCATCAATGCCTTTTTACCCACCGCCAAAATATTCTTCGGATTATTTCTGTCCAATGCCACAATAGAAGGCTCATTCACTACCACTTCATCATTAAAAATGATCAAAGTATTTGCAGTGCCCAAATCCATTGCAATTTCCTGAGTAAAAAAATTAAAAAGGCCCATATTTTATAAAGAGAAAAAATTTTGTAAAGAATGAAGCAAAGTTGAAGTAAATTATTTGAATTAACAACGGTAAACCCTTTATTTTTCAAGATTTTATACAGATAGTAGACATGCCGATTTTTACTGGCTGATTTTTGTTTTTTGGATTTTAATTTTATCTAATCAAAATTCAAAAAAAATAAACTGCATAGGTTGCAATTTTGAAGGCGCCAATTGCAAGAACGCTACTCCATTTTTTGAAGGGGAAACAAACCGTTTGAATGGCAAAAAGTTAATTACTACATTTCAAGTCTACTTGAATTCATAGCCGATATCATCTCGGAAGTAAATTCCATCAAAATCAATTTTTTTAAGCACTTGATTGGATTGAGTTGCCGCCTCTGTAATACTAGTACCAGTGCTAGTTACAGCCAATACCCTACCTCCATTAGTCAACACTTTTGCTCCCTCTTGCTTGGTGCCAGAATGGAAAACAATAGTTCCTGACAAAGCCGCCTCATTAAGTCCAATGATCTCTTTACCTGTTACATATTCATTTGGATAACCTCCGCTCACTGCTACTACTGTTACAGCAGCCATAGGACTGGTTTTGATAATAATTTCATGTAACCTTTGCTGAGAAGTAGCTAGGAAAATTTCGACCAAGTCATTTTCAATTCTTGGAATAATCACTTCGGTCTCTGGATCACCTAATCTGCAATTATATTCAATTACCATTGGTTCCCCTTTTACATTAATTAGTCCGACAAAAACAATCCCTTTATATTCTAATTTTTCTTCCAACAATCCCTTAACAGTAGGTTCAATAATCGTCTTGACTACTTTTTGCAAAAAGGCGTCATCTACAAATGGAATGGGACTAACCGCCCCCATTCCGCCCGTATTAAGTCCTTTATCTCCGGTGCCGATTCGTTTATAATCCTTTGCCTCTGGAAGAAGAACGTAGTTTTTTCCATCAGTAAGTACAAACATACTCAACTCTATACCCTCCAAAAATTGCTCTATCACTACCCTTTTACTTGATTCGCCAAACTTAGATTGCTGGATCATTTGTTCAAATTCAACCAGCGCTTCCTCATGACTAGCGCAGATAATCACCCCCTTTCCGGCAGCTAATCCATCTGCTTTCAATACGATGGGCAGAGAATGACTTTTTATGTAATTGACTCCTTCGTTAAAATTAGTGGTGTCAAACTCACGATAGGCTGCAGTTGGAATATGATGACGATCCATAAACGCTTTTGCATAAGCCTTGCTTCCCTCCAATCTAGCAGCCTCTTTTGAGGGTCCAATAACATGGATTGCCGCGGTTAAAGGATTGGCTTTAAAATAATCATAAATCCCTTTCACTAAAGGGTCTTCTGGACCAACCACCAACATATCAATTTTATTAGCTAAGCAAAAAGCTGTTAATCCCTCAAAATCAGTAGCAGCAAGGGGTATATTGGACCCCACTAAAGCGGTTCCTGCATTACCTGGGGCTATAAAAAGTTGATCACACAAAGCGCTTTGTTTTAGTTTCCATGCCAAAGTATGTTCTCTGCCACCACTGCCGATTATTAAAATATTCATGAATGAAAGGGATTGTATAAATGATGATTTAAAAGAACGAAATTAAAGTACCTCAAACAGTTTACCATAATATTTTGAAAAATAGCTAGGAAATTGTTGGCCCCAATTTTAAAACTCTATTGATTGCTTTTATTTTGGTATCAAGAAATTGGTTAATTTGGGTTATTAAATTCAATCATCATCCCAAAAAATATATTTGAATGAGCGATCAGACAGTACAGCAAAAACACCCGAAAGGCTTGTGGGTTTTATTTGGAACAGAAATGTGGGAACGATTTAATTTTTATGGAATGCGGACCTTACTCTCCCTATTCCTTGCCCATTCATTGTTAATGGGAAAGTCAGAGGCTTCTATTATTTACGGAGGATTTTTGGGTCTTGGTTACCTTACTCCAATGCTGGGCGGATACCTATCAGACAAATTTTTAGGTAATCGAAATTGTATTTTACTTGGGGGCACCACAATGGGAATAGGGCAATTGTTACTTTTCTGGAGTGCTAGTCAGGCACATGACCCTGCTGGAATCGCTACTGGTACTACCATCATGTGGGGAGGGTTACTTGCCATCATTTTAGGAAATGGATTTTTTAAGCCCAATATCTCTTCCATGGTCGGGAGCCTTTATCCCAAAGAACAGAAAAGTAAACTCGATTCTGCCTTTACCATTTTTTATTTGGGAATAAATGTAGGGGCAACATTAGGTCAATTTATATGTCCTTTCTTTGGGGATGTTGAACAAAATGGAGTGCGAGATCTTACTGCTTTCAAATGGGGTTTTCTTGCTGCAGCCTTGGCAATGTTTGTGGGCACCTTAACCTTCCTTTTTCTAAAAAATAAATATGTAATTACCCCTGAAGGAGCTCCCATCGGAGGTAAGCCCAGTAAAGCAGATATGCCAGCAGATGAATCTGATTCTGCAAAATTTACTACTGCTAATATCCTGATTTCATTTGCTGTATTGATTGTATTAACCTATGGTTTCCATTTAGTGTTGGGAGGTATTGGCGTTTCTTTTATTAAAGCTTGGCTTTACCCATTCATTCTTGCTTCAGGCATTAGCTTGGGCTTTTTAATCATGTCGGATAAAACAATCACTAAAATTGAAAGAGACCGAATATGGGTATTATATATTGTTTGCTTTTTTGTAATGTTCTTTTGGGGTGCATTTGAACAGGCTGGTTCTTCATTAACTTTTATTGCGGATAACCAGACTGATACCAATATATTAGGATGGAAAATGCCTCCTAGTATGGTTCAAAACTTCAATGGCATTTTTGTAGTGATCTTTGCCATTCCATTTAGTATACTTTGGGTGTGGATGAATAAGAAAAAGTTAGAGCCCATCTCACCTGTTAAACAAGCCTGGGGTTTATTACTGATTGCATTGGGATACTGGATCATTGCAACTCAGGTAAAAGGCTTGGGTATTTCAGGAAAAGTAGGTATCATCTGGCTAATCATTTTATACCTTTTACATACTTGGGGTGAATTGTGTTTATCACCAATTGGTTTGTCCTTGGTTGCAAAACTTGCTCCCAAAAGATTTGCTTCACTTTTAATGGGTGTATGGTTTTTAGGAAATGCAGGCGGCTATGTATTGACGGGGGTATTGGGTGCTTTACTTCCTCCCACCACAGAAGCCTATGTGAGCATGCAAAAACAAAATATTGATTTGAAAAAAGTATTGGATGGAGAAAAAGAACCTAGCGGATTAGAACTTTATTCTTTGGCAAAAGAAAAAATTGCAACGACTATTGATTATGAAAAAGCAATGAAAAATAATCTTGACTTCGTGAATATTTTAAATAATCCAGACTCTGTTTTAACCAGTTCTCAACTTGACTTAATAGAAAAAGAAAAATTAGTAAAGGTGAGTTACCCTGCATTTTTCGGTTTCAAATTAAAAAACCTCTACGACTTTTTCATGTTATTTGTGGTGTTATGTGGACTAGCTGGTTTACTACTTTATGGATTAACTCCTATGATGAAAAAGATGATGCATGGGATTAGATAAATAATTATTTTTTTATAGAAAATAAAGTTAACTACACAGGCTTGAGATTCCTTTCGGAATAGAGTGCTTTTACTTTTTTGCCTTGATGCAAAAAAGTAACAAAAAAAATCAAGCCTGCGAATAAAAAGGCTGAAATTTGAAATATCAGCCTAAAATCAAGGAACTCGCCGGCAGAGTAAGCTAAATTAAAAAGTGTGCTGGCTCAGACAGCCTTGATTTTTTAACGGCTGATAATTCAAATTTCTAGCACTTTTTATTCGAGGGCCTTACTCTATGCGTCGACTAAATCGTAAGACTAAATTAAAGCGTTATTTAGAAGGGCTAATACTTCACATTTCTAGCACTTTTTATTCGAGGGCGGTTAAACAATAATTATGTTTTTTGCCTAATCCGACTTTTTTAGCATCGACTAATTTCTCGAGTTAATTTATTAATTTGTACTTGAAACGACACTTGCTATGAATGTAAAGATTTTAAAATACCTCTCTCCTGCTACTATTTATATTTTGGCCTACCTAGCCTTTACTTCACAAGGTTGGCTGACTTGGGCTCCCATGTTATATGCATGGATATTCATTCCGATAGTAGAGCTCCTGATAAAGCCTAACGAAAAAAATATGACTGCTGCAGAAGAAGAGTTAGCGCTAAAAAATAATATCTATGATTATGTGTTGTACTTATTTGTAGCCCTTCAATTAGTAGCCCTTTTGTTTTTTTTACAATCTATGCAACAAGATACTTTAAGCTGGTGGGAAATTGCCGGAAGGGTGGGCTCGATGGGTTTATTGTGCGGCACTTTTGGAATTAATGTAGGACATGAGCTTGGACACAGAAACAATCCATTAGAGCAAGGCTTAGCAAAAATTTCCCTGCTTACTTCGCTGTATATGCATTTTTTTATTGAACATAACAAAGGGCATCATAAAAATGTAGCAACCCCAGAAGACCCTAGCAGTGCTCGTTTCAACGAACCAGTATACTTTTTTTATTTTCGCACCATTGTATTCTCCTATATTTCTGCCTGGAAAATTGCTACAGATGATTGTAGAAAAAAAGGTCTTTCGCCAATACACTGGAGAAATGAAATGATACAAGCGCAATTCCTTCAAATAGCATTCATCGTTTTTGTATTATTAACCTTTGGGAAATTATTAACTATATATTTTTTATGTGCTGCGGGCATCGGAATTGGTCTACTAGAAACTGTGAATTATATTGAACATTATGGATTACAAAGAAAGGCAACAGGGCCTGGTAAATATGAGAGAGCGCTACCGCATCACAGTTGGAATAGCAGCCATATTTTAGGTAGGCTAATGTTATTTGAATTGAGTCGACATAGCGATCACCATTATCTTGCGAGTAGAAAATATCAAATCTTACAACATCATTCAGCGGCGCCCCAATTACCCACTGGATATCCTGGAAGTATGATTCTTTCGCTTGTTCCTCCAGCATGGTTTTATGTAATGAACCGAAGGATTAAACAATTAGAAACTACTGAAGAAAAACAGTAAGCCCGATTTTTAACTGCACTATTTAATTTGAAATTATTAAATGGTTTCAGCCCCAAAATAAGGCTGCAAAACTTTGGGTAATCGAATACCTGTTTCCGTTTGATTATTCTCCAATAAGGAAGCTACAATTCTTGGAAGGGCAAGAGAGGATCCATTCAAGGAGTGAAGCAATTGAGTTTTTCCGCCTTCATCCTTGTAGCGTATTTTCATCCGGTTGGTCTGAAAAGTTTCAAAATTACTAACAGAGCTTACTTCTAGCCACTTTTGTTGAGCCGCACTAAATACTTCAAAATCATAAGTAAGCGCACTAGCAAAGCTCATATCGCCACCGCACAAACGCAAAATACGATAAGGCAATTCTAATTGGATTAACAACTGCTCAACATGCAGCACCATTGCCTCTAAAACATCATAGCTGCCCTCTGGTTTCACCAATTGAATAATTTCCACTTTGTCAAACTGATGTACTCGATTCAATCCACGCACATCACTTCCAAAGCTTCCTGCTTCTCTTCTAAAGCAAGGAGTAAAGGCAGTCATTTTTATTGGAAGCTCTTGTTCTTTAACAATTTCATCTCGGTAAATATTGGTCACAGGCACTTCTGCAGTTGGAATTAAATAGAGTCCGTCTGCCGTTGCATGATACATTTGTCCCTCTTTATCTGGCAACTGTCCGGTACCGTAAGCAGAAGCTTCGTTTACCATCAATGGTGGTAAATATTCGGTATACCCTGCAGAGATATTGTAATCCAAAAAATACTGAACTAGGGCACGTTGTAATTTAGCCCCCTTTCCCTTATACAAAGGAAAGCCACTACCTGTTAACTTAGCGCCTGTTTCAAAATCCACTAAATCATATTTTTTAATTAAGTCCCAATGCGGCACCGCCGTAGAAGGCAATACTGGCTTCACACCGCCTTCCCTAACTACTTCATTATCTTCAGCTGTTTTTCCATTAGGCACAGAATGATGTGGCAGATTGGGTAATTTAACGATTTCATCCTGCAAACTTTTTTCTGCAGCAGTCAACTGATCGTTTAACTGTTGAATATTATTTTTATGGGTAGTTACCTGTTGCTTTTTTTGTTCCGCCTGCTCTTTTTCCCCCTTCCCCATGAGTAATCCAATTTCCTTGCTAGCAAGATTCATTTCGGCTTGTAATGATTCTGTCGCTACTTTCAAGTTGCGAACTTGTTCATCTAAAGCCACCACTTTATCTACGGCAGAAAGGTCAGCATAATGCTTAGTAACTAAGCCCTCTTTTACCAATTCTATATGTTGACGTATAAAACTTATCTGAAGCATTTTTTTGTAAATTTTGACAAAGGTACTATTTTGATTTTTTTATTGATATAATCTACCCTAAGCTTTTATTCAATCAACATTTGTTTCATCTTTATCGGGATTTTAGTAAGAATAATTAACCGATGGCACTCTTTTTAAATCCCCTAGCTCAAATGGGCTGATAAAATTTATATTTGCAAAATGCAAGATGCAAAAGACGATTTACAGATTCGATGGCTAAAGCTGCGCATCAAATTAAAAGAAACCTATGGCATTAAGCCTGATATGGATGGAGTACTTTTTTTGATAGGCGTACAGGAACTAGGCACTGGAAAACAAGTATATACCAAGGAGCAAAAACAGGATCTTATGCATATTGCCGTTTGCACTGTTTTACTGCCCAGTGGTTACTATATAATGGAGGGCTTCGATGAAGAGGGCTGGCCCCACTTCAAGCAATTAAAAGCGCTGCCTGAGTTTAACCTTTTTGAACAGGAAAATTTTTTAAAAGATCATGTACTTCTTTATTTTGACCAATTTTTTAAATCAGCAAATTAAATCCGATGCATTTCATCAATACAATTTTTGTGTTTATTTTCTTGTTTTTTAGCGTACAGATTTCAAATGGACAAGCTGCAAAAAAACCAGTAGCAAAATCAGCTACAAGTAAAACCCAATTAACTGTAAAAGCCAAGCCCAAAGACAGTTTAACGATACCAAAAATAGCCGCTACAAGAATAAAAATCACTACAGATTCTGGTGTGATTGTAATAAGATTATATGACGAAACACCCCTTCATAGAGATAACTTTATTAAACTAGTAAACAACCATTTTTATGACAGTTTACTTTTTCACAGAGTGATAGCAGGCTTCATGATTCAAGGAGGTGATCCTGAAAGTAAAAATGCAGTACCTGATCAGCCATTGGGTAAGGGGGATGTTGGGTACACTCTCCCTGCTGAGTTTGATTCAACCCTTTTTCATAAAAAAGGAGCATTAGCTGCTGCCAGGACCAATAACGCTCAAAAGGCAAGTAGTGGTTGCCAATTTTACCTAGTTCAAGGTAAAAAAATCACTGAGCAAGAACTTTCTGCCATCGAAACCCAGAGAGGCTTATATTTCTCACCTATCAAAAGAAAGGTTTATGCTGAGCTAGGAGGCACCCCTATGCTGGACATGAATTATACGGTATTTGGGGAGGTTGAAACTGGAATGGAAGTAATTGACCGTATCGCGGTAGCACAAAAAAATGAATTGAATCGTCCCTATACTGATATTCGAATGAAAATGGAATTGGTCAAATAAAATAAAAGTTTACCGACATTTCCTTCGAAAAGGAAATAAAAAAGATTTAATTTGCAGTTCATTTTATAAATAAAGAATCTCTTACCACAATAAAGAAAGTATGAATTTTCCAGAAAATCTCCGCTACACTAAAGACCACGAATGGGTATCCATAGCAGGTAATACAGCAACCGTTGGTATCACTGATTTTGCACAAGGCGAATTAGGCGATATCGTTTATATTGATATCTCTTCTGTAGGAAAACCACTTGCAGCGGAAGAAGTATTTGGTACGGTGGAAGCGGTAAAAACGGTAAGTGACCTTTTCCTGCCATTAGCAGGTACTGTTTCCTCAGTAAATCCAGCGCTAGAAAGTCAACCCGAGTTAGTCAATTCGGATCCTTACGGTGAAGGCTGGATGATAAAAATGACCGTTGACAACGCCTCAGACTTTGATAATTTGTTGACTGCAGAAGCGTATGCTGCATTGGTAGGGTAAGCATTGGCTTACCTATTTTGGCTTATTAAATTTGCTTTATACGTTTAACTTTCCTTTGCTTATTTATCCTCTTCTCGATCACGCAAGTTTTTTCTTGGGCGAATTATAAACACTTTTAAACCGTTACTAATGAATCGTAAAACCTTTATCAGTTTTACACCGGGCATCGCTTGGTTTATAATCGTGATGGTACTATTATTTGCTCCCGGCAATGAATTTCCCTCTACTAAGTGGTTTGGAGATATTCAACTTGACAAAGTGGTTCATGCGGGAGTTTTTGGACTGATGGGGCTACTTTTTATGCTACCAATAGGTATTGCTGATATTGAAACCAGTAAAAAATTAGCCTACTTTATTCGAATCGCTATAGCTGTTTCTGTATGGGGATTAGCGTCTGAGTTTATCCAAAAGTACTGGGCTGTTGGTAGAAATTTTGATTTAATCGATTGTTTAGCCGACAGCATCGGTGCAGCAATTGCATTTTTATACTGCAAAAAAAAGTACATCAAATCCTCCTAAAGCTTTAAATTATTAATAGAAAAAACCCTAAACTTGCTGCTTGTAAAGGTTTTTAGTACATTTGCCAATATGATGAACGTAGAAAATATGGAGTACAACACCACCCGCAATCATTTAACGATGAGAGAGTATGGTCGCCATATACAAAAAATGGTAGAATACCTCCTATCCATTGAAGACAGAGAAAAGCGTCAGCGAAATGCGATGGCTTTGATTGAATTAATGGGGTTTTTAAATCCACATTTAAAAAATGTTGAAGACTTTCGTCATAAACTATGGGACCATCTTTTCCTAATCAGCAACTTTACATTAGATGTTGAAAGTCCTTATCCTATTCCAACTCGTGAAACTTTAAAGGCAAAGCCAGAGCGATTGAGTTATCCAAAAAAATATCCAAAATTTAATCATCTAGGAAAAAATATTGAAGTCGTTATCAACAAAGCATTAAAAGAAGAGAACCCTGAAAAAAGACAAGGCTTCGCTAATTCTATTGCGTATTACATGAAACTGACTTACAGCAATTGGCACAAAGAATTGGTTCACGATGATAATATTCAGGCCGAATTACAAAGTATTACTGAAGGTCAATTAGAATTCAACAATCGTCCGTTTGTAAAACACAGAACTGATAACCGTCCAGACAGGGATGATTATAGAACTGGAGGAACAGGCGGTTACCGGAAAAATTTTGGCAGCAGAAATAATGCTGGTGGAAGAGACAATCGAAGTGGTGGCGGACAGCGTGATAATCGCGGTGGTCAAGGAGGTGGTGGACGCGACAATAGAACTGGCGGAGGTGGCGATAACCGAAATTCAGGTAATCGTAACTTTAAAAAAAGATATTAAACCGTTATCGGATGAAAGGTATTTCCCTTGGGCATTCCTATCATCCATTTTTGAAATAATTGCTTTACGCATGGCCCTGACAGTTACCAAACGTTAGGGCTTTTATTTTTTAACATCCATATTTAAATTGATCATCCAAGATGAACTCATTTGAAGTTAGCGGAGGAAAAAGACTTTCTGGAGAAATTACTCCTCAGGGAGCCAAGAATGAAACCTTGCAAATTATTTCTGCAGTTTTATTGACTTCAGAAAAAGTCCACATTGACAATATCCCTGATATTATAGATGTAAATCTACTGATAGAGTTGTTGGGAGAAATGAATGTAAAAATTGACCGGACTTCTAGAAACAGCTGTAGTTTTCAAGCAGACAATGTAAATGTTGATTATTTGAGCAGTGAAGATTATCATAAAAAAAGTGGCAAACTTAGAGGCTCTGTAATGTTGGCTGGTCCTATGTTATCCAGATTTAAGAAAGCCTATATACCTAAACCAGGAGGAGATAAAATTGGGCGCAGAAGATTGGATACGCATATTATTGGCTTTGAAAAATTAGGCGCTTCCTTTCAATACAATTCGGATGGATTCTTTTATTTAGCCGCCAAAGAATTAAAAGGAACCAATATTCTATTAGAGGAACCCAGTGTAACGGGTACTGCAAATATTTTAATGGCTGCAGTAATGGCAACCGGCACCACTACTATTTATAATGCTGCCTGCGAACCCTACCTTCAGCAACTATGCAAGATGCTCAATCGTATGGGGGCCAATATTAGTGGAATAGGTAGTAATATGCTTACTATTAAAGGCGTGGATTCATTAGGTGGTACTCAACATCGCATTTTACCAGACATGATTGAGGTAGGCAGTTTCATCGGTTTGGCTGCCATGACGCAAAGTGATATTCTCATTAAAAATGCAGGGCTGGAACATCTTGGAATTATTCCTGAAAAATTTCAGCAACTAGGTATTCAAATGGATTTTCCAGGAGACGACATCCATATTCCCTCCCAAGAATTATATGAAATTCAAAAATACATGGATGGTGGTGTACTCACTATTTATGATCATCCATGGCCAGGTTTTACACCCGATTTATTGAGTATCGTATTGGTAACTGCCATACAAGCAAAAGGCAGTGTTTTGATTCACCAGAAAATGTTTGAGAGTCGACTGTTTTTTGTAGATAAATTGATAGACATGGGTGCTCAGATTATTTTATGTGATCCTCACCGTGCGGTAGTAATTGGTTTGGAGAGAGAACAAAAATTAAGAGGTATCACTATGAGCAGTCCTGATATTCGTGCTGGTGTGGCCTTGCTAATAGCTGCGCTAAGTGCTGATGGCAAAAGTATTATCCAAAATATAGAGCAAATTGATAGAGGGTATCAAAATATTGACACTCGTTTACTGCAGCTTGGTGCAGACATTAAACGAATGAGCCTTTAAAAAATCGAAGGGTATAGATTTAATTTCTTTTACAATTTTAAGAACATATTTCAATCAAAGAAATAAGCGCCACTCTTCTTGATTTGGCTTTTCTTTCTTTTCTTTGCACATGGCCATTCAAAATAAGATCATCATTATTACTGCTCCCTCTGGTTCTGGAAAAACTTCCATTACCAAGCACCTGATGCATCATTTTCCACAATTAGCCTTTTCAATCTCTGCTGCCACTAGAGAGGCTAGAGGTATTGAAAAAAACGGGGTGGATTATTACTTCATGAGTGAAGCTGATTTTAAACAAAAAATTCAGCACAACGAATTTGCAGAATGGGAAATGGTCTATGAAGGAAAATATTATGGTACCCTAAAAAGTGAATTACAAAGAATTTGGTTGGAAGGGAAAGTGCCTGTACTGGATATTGATGTGAAAGGCGCCATTCATGTAAAACAACAATATCCGCAATCCTGCATTACCTTGTTTATAGAACCTCCTTCCGTTCAAGAATTAAAAAAGAGATTGGAAAGTCGTGGTACTGAAAATCCCGAATCATTAGCCGCAAGAATTAATAAAGCTGCCTATGAAATATCTTTTAAAGATCATTTTGATCAACAGATTATAAACGATGATTTACAAAAGGCCTGTGAAGAGGCCACTGTCATTATTCAGCGTTTCCTTGAGCAATGATTTCCATTCTTAAAAAACCAATGTTCTTTATTACATTTACCTTATGGATTGGATAGCACTTCTGGCAATACTTATTTCGATACTTCTGATTGGTTTTTTATCCGGAGTGGAGATGGCTTTTGTGTCTGCCAATAAATTATCGGTTGAACTAAGAAAAAAGAAAGGTACTTATAGCGGAAAAGTTTGGGGGTCCTTTGCTGAAAAACCGACCAGATTTATAGGTGCTACACTGATTGGCTTTAATTTAATTTTAGTAATCTATGGCCTATTTTGGAGCAATTTCATGTCAGGAGTTTGGCGCAATCAAATAGGTGATTATAGCTGGAATATTAACAACCCCTATTTTCATTTAATCATAGAAACTACTGTTGCTACTTTTTGCTTGCTTTTTTTCGAGTACATTTTTAAAGGTTATTTCAAAGCCAAAAATGAAACTATTCTTAGTAGCGGATTCATTGCCCATTTGAGTTTTTCAATATTCAAAACCTTTTCCGGGATAGCCAACTTTTTTATAGCCATTTCAGAATGGATACTAAAATATATTTTTAATGTAAAGTTGAATGAAAAAAAGAATGTCTTCACTAAGATTAATTTAGCGCATTTTATTCAACAAAGTAAAAACCATGATGTAGTAATTGCAGCCGAAATCAATAAAGAATTATTTGAAAATGCATTATCGCTTAGTGACAAAAAAATAAGGGACTGTTTAGTTCCTAGAAAAGAAATAGATGGCGTAGATATCCATACGGATATTGAAAAAGTAAAAGACCGGTTTATACAAACCAAACTAAGTAAGCTGGTAGTGTTTGATCAAAACATAGATAATATTGTAGGGTATATTCATCAGTTAGATCTATTTAAAAATCCGATTGATATCCAATCGATTTTACTGCCTATTCCTGCCATTCCAGAAAGCATGAGTGCTACCGATTTAATTACTAAATTTAGTAAAGAAAGGAAAAGCATTGCCTGGGTAGTAGATGAGTTTGGCGGAACCGAAGGGATTGTAACTATGGGTGATTTGCTGGAAGAGATTTTTGGAGACATTAAAGACGAATACGACACAGAAGAATTGGCCGAAAAAAAAATAGGACCTAAAGAATTTATTTTTAGTGGTCGTTTAGAATTGGATTACATTACCAATAAATATAAAATTGAATTTCCTGATAGTGAAGATACTGATACGCTCAGCGGTTTCATTATTCAAAATAGAGATGAAATCCCTAAGCTAAAAGAGACTTTTACCATTGGTAATTATCAATTTGATATTTTAAATGTAACCAACACTAGAATTGAAACGGTAAAACTGAAAATACTTAAATAAAAAAATATCTTTTATTAATAATATTTAGCTGAATGACAATAGCCATCAATGCAAACCAACATCCCCATTCAGTCAGCAATGATTTTTATTTACACTGTTTACTAAAAATTGCTGAAGAACATACAGATCATCAATTTATTTTAATTAGTTCCAATACGTTTGGAGAGCTAGAAAATATCCCTGACAATGTTTTGCCGATTATTTCAGCTCCCTTAATCAATAAGCCCTGGATGTGGCAATATTGGTTTGACAAAACCTTGCCTAGCCTTCTCAACAAACACAACGCTTCTCTATTGATTCATACTGGTGCTGTAGGTTCGAAGAAAGCTACCCTACCCCAATGGGTTTTTGTTAACGATCTATCTCATCTGCATTCTCCCCATCTTTTTTCGAAGAAACAACTTGATTTTTTAAACAACCAATTACCTGAATTTTTAGGGAAAGCAGACGGAATTGTTACCGCTGATGATTTTATTGCAAAAGAAATAAAAAAACAATTCTCCATTAAAGACGATAAAATAAAGCATATTTCTATCGCCACTTCTGATGCTTACCAACCAATTTACTGGGGAGATAAAGAGTCAGTGAAAAATTATTATGCTGATGGAAAAGAATATTTTTTATTTAGTGGAGAAATTAGTCCGCGCTACGATTTGATCAACTTATTAAAAGCTTATTCAATTTTCAAGACGAAGCAACAAAGCAATATGCAGTTAGTGATTACTGCCAAGTCGCTCAGTTTGAATGACCCTTTTAATAAAATTTTTAGCACTTATAAATACAGAAGAGAAGTTCATATACTAACTGGCTTGCCAGAAAAAAAATTAGCAAAAATAACTGCAGCAGCCTACGCATTTGTTTATCCCGCTCATGCTGCAGAATCTGCTTTATTGCCCTTACAGGCAATGCAATGTGATGTTCCAGTAATTAGTAGCCCTTTAGAAACATTAAAAGAAAAACTAGGAGACGCAGCATTATATGCAGACCCTTCCAGTTTTGAGGATATTGCAGAAAAAATGATTCAACTTTTTATTGACGAAACAGATCGTTCCGATATGATTGAAAGCGGTAAATTAATCGTCAATCAATTCAACAATGAAAAAACCAATGCTAAATGGTGGAAATCCGTATTAGCTCAAATCAAAAAAGGGAAAAAGTAATCGGGCTAACCATAAGCGCTCATTTAAAAAGTACCACTAAAATTCAGCAGATAATTATTTAGATTGTAAAGCAATTATCTTTGTGCTTAACTATTTGTAAAAAGGCTAATCAACACATGAAGCAATCCACCATTAAAATTGACGTATTATTAGATCCCAATAAAGTACCGGAACAAATCAGCTGGACAGCTTCTGACAGCACAGCGGACATGGCCCAAAAAGCTAAAGCGATGTGTGTAGCCTTTTGGGATGGGGCAGACAAAACAGCCATGAGAATAGATCTTTGGACAAAGGATATGATGATGGACGAAATGGCTGATTTTTATTATCAAATGCTGATGACGATGGCGGATACTTTTAAAAGAGCCACCCAACAGCAGGAGCTGAGTGATGATATGAAAAAATTTGCTGAAGCATTTTTTGAAAAATTTAAGGCCATTCAATTAAAAGAACAGCAATAAAAGTAAATAGGTAAAACTGTTTTAATAAGTAAACGCTAAGCTGCTTAAATTGCAAAGAAAAAATATTAAAAATGGTAAAACTAAATTTTACCTTCGGAAAATAAAGTAATCTACTACTCACTAATTTAAAAAATATTATGGCTTTAGAACAACAAATAATGGCTGAAATGAAAGAAGCCATGAAATCAAAAAACGAAGGCGTTCTTAGAAGTTTACGTGCGATTAAGGCGGAGATCATTAAGGCAAAAACAGAACCCGGAGCTGCAGGAGAAATCGATGAAGCGACTGAGCAGAAGTTTTTACAAAAGATGATGAAACAAAGAAGAGATTCACTTGAAATATTTGAAAAGCAAGGTCGTGCAGATTTAGCAGCAAAAGAAAAAGAAGAGATGGAAGTAATAGAAAGATTTCTTCCAAAACAATTATCTGAAGCTGAAATTAAAGCAGCCGTAGCGGCTATCATTACTCAAACAGGCGCTGCTTCACCAGCAGATATGGGTAAGGTAATGGGAGTAGCTAGTAAGCAGTTGGCAGGACTTGCTGATGGCAAGACTATTAGTAATATTGTAAAGGAATTATTAAGTCAATAATTGAATTTATTTTTTAGCACTTTATATCATTTCTGTTTTAAGAAAAATTTATAATGTTAGATATCATTTTTGCTATTGTAATGGTGATTGCCCTTTTTAAGGGATACAAAAAAGGGTTAGTAATCGCTATTTTCTCACTGATCGCCCTAATCGTTGGTATAGCCGTGGCCGTTAAATTATCTGCTGCAGTGGCTAGTTATTTTCAACCTCAGGGTTCGGGATCTTCCAAATGGATCGTTGTTCTTTGCTTTGTAGTGCTTTTTTTAGCTGCAGTATTGATCGTTCACATGACCGGCAAACTGATTGAAAAAACTTTTGAAATCGCCTTTCTAGGATGGGCCAACAAATTAGGAGGTATTTTACTTTATGCTGCCTTGTACACCATCATTTTTAGTGTTTGTCTATTTTATGCAGATAAAATTCATTTACTAGGGAAACCCACACTGGCAGATTCTCTTGTTTACCCTTATGTGCAACCCGTTGGACCCAAAATAATGAATGGTATCGGTCAATGGATACCGATTTTTAAAGATGCCTTTACCCAATTAGAAGACTTTTTTTCGGGTGTATCTAATAAAATTCATGCTTAATTAACAGCCTTTACCATTATTTACTGTAATTTCAACGCGATTACATAATTTAGCCATTAGTAATCTAACCGAATTTATTACTAGTTACAATAGAATGAGTTACGAAATCAAACAAGACGGAAAGTTTAAATTCATTGAGGAAGGTCAAGGTGAACCGATTATGTTGCTTCATGGCCTTTTTGGTGCATTAAGTAATTTTTTGCCGCTGATTGAGTTTTTTAAAAAAACTCATCGGGTAATTGTTCCTATGTTGCCTTTACTTGAACTTGATTTACTTCATACCTCTGTTGGAGGACTAGAAAAATTTGTTCAAAAATTTATTGAGCACCGTAATTATAATCATATTCATTTATTAGGTAATTCACTTGGGGGGCATGTGGCACTCATACATATTTTAAAACATCCTGAAAGAATAAAAACGCTTATTCTAACGGGCAGTTCTGGTCTTTTTGAAAATGGCATGGGAGACACTTATCCTAAGAGAGGAGATAAAGAATATATTCGAAATAAAACTGCACTTACTTTTTACGACCCTGCTATGGCCACAGATGAATTAGTGGACGAAGTGTTTGAAATTACCAACAACCGTTTGAAAGTAATTAAAATTATTGCACTAGCTAAAAGTGCCATTCGAAATAATTTAGGTGAAGAGCTCAATGAAATTAAACAACCTACTTGTTTAATTTGGGGAAACAATGACACCATTACTCCGCCTTTTGTAGGGAATGAATTTAATCGATTAATCCCCAATAGCGAGCTGCACTTTATTGATCATTGTGGTCATGCTCCAATGATGGAAGTGCCAGGAGAGTTTAATGAGATATTAGCTACTTTTTTATCTAAACAATAAGCATCAGTTACCATAGTTGGATAATAAATATTTGGCTTTATACGTTATCAACCTAATAGCTAGTATTAATTCAAGTATCACCAACGCCTCAAACCATTCACATGCTAAACAATGAACTCATCAACCATGCCATTCCACAGCTACAGTTGCAGGATAGTATTAGTAGAGCATTGCAGCTTATTCAAGAATACCGGCTTACTCACTTACCTGTAGTATCAGGGAATAAATATTTGGGGATGATTGGCGAGGATGACTTATTCGATGCTGGTCAAGAAAATAGTAGTATCGGAATTTTACAAGACAATTTTATTACAATGGCGGTAAGAGAAGAAGAGCATTTTCTTACCAGTTTAAATTGCTGTAATTTATTTGAGACCAATATTGTACCGGTAATCAATCAGCAAAATGAGTTGATGGGTATCATTACTGCTACTGATTTATTAAAAGCGTTAGGGAGTTACTCAGGATCCAATGAAATGGGCGGAATAATTGTCATCGAAATGGATCGATCTAGGTTTGCTATTTCAGAAATCAGCCGTATTGTAGAAAGTAATGATGCTACCATTTTGCATTTAAATACAACCTTTAACGCAGAAAATAGCTTACTTACTGTTACCCTTCAACTCAACAAAAAAGAAATAGCTACTATTGTTTCTTCATTCGAAAGATATGAGTATACAATTGTTCATTATTTCGGTGATGAAAAGTTTGAAAATGAAATTCACAGTAACTATCGTCATTTAATGAGTTACCTAGATATTTAATTTTTCTATTAAAATTCCTGCATCCCTGGCAGTAGAATTAATTTCAATATATTTTAAAAGTTCAGAGGGAGAAGAATTGCTGAATCAATGAATGTTTTTAAAAAAATATGGTGCGGAATTTTATCCTTAGTATTCGCATGTAATGCAGCTGCTCAAAATATAGAGGTAGCAATGTCTCCTAGTAAAGAATTACCACTTGTTAACCCAGCCTATAAAGGCAAACTTCAGATCAATGAAATCATCATCAAGGGTAACAATAAAACTAAAGGATACATCATACTTAGAGAAATTCAATTTAAGGCAGGAGATTCACTTAGCATCAACGAATTGAACGAATCGTTTCAGCTAGCCAGACAACAGGTTTACAACACCACCTTATTCCATGAAGTGAAAATAACATTAGCAATGATATCTGCTTTTCAAGTTAATGTTATTGTAATGGTTAAGGAGCGCTGGTATATATTTCCAGTTCCTATATTTCAACCAGTTGACCGGAGTTTGAATGAGTGGCTTGTTAGATATAAAGGTGATCTGTCTAGAATTAACTATGGTGTAAAATTTCAACATTACAATTTCAGTGGAAGAAAAGATCCTTTCCATCTTTTTTTTATGAATGGTTATACAAAAAATGTATCTTTTTCTTATTTACAACCGTATAGCAACATTGCGCTCAATCAGGGTTTTGGATTAGGAGGTGGTTTTTCTGAAAACAGAGAAGTTGCCTATAAAACATCTGCTGACAACAAAATTCTTTTTTACACAAATAATAATTTTGTCAAAAAAAACGCTTACGGAAATCTTAGCTTTCGAATACAAAAAGGGATTTTAAATCGTCATATATTTAATCTTGCTTACTCAAAAATTACCGTTAGTGATTCAATACTATCCTCCAGTTTCAATCCAAATTATTTCAACACCAATAGTAATACCAACGGATTAATTGACTTTACTTATACCTACCAATATACTAATGTAAACAACGCTGCTTATGCATTAAAAGGAGTGACTAGCTATGTCACCGTATCGAAAAGAGGACTCGGATTGACAGGTGGTACTAATCGATTTTTTGTAGAAGCGACTTATAATAAATTTTGGGCGCATGCACATAATTGGTACACTAGTTTGCAAGCAATGGGCAATGTAAAACTTCCCTTTGAACAAGCTTACATTAATCAAAAAGCAATAGGCTATGGCAATGCTAATATAAGAGGGCTTGAATATTATGTAATAGATGGCGTTGCTTTTGGAATTTTAAAATCTACCCTAAAAAAGAAATTGTTTTCTGTAAAAATACCAATGCCCTTTACCTCAACGATCATTCCATCACTCCCCTTTTCAATATTTGCTAAAACCTATGCAGATATCGGTTATTGTTATAATAAAAAAAACTATACTACTAATCTGAATAACCGTTTTCTTTATACGGGAGGATTTGGAATAGATATTTTGACTTTATATGATATCAGCCTAAGAATTGAGTACAGTTTTAATCAACTGGGTCAGGGTAGTTTGTATTTTGAGAACCGTTAATGCAGATTTTAAAAATTTTCATACCTCTCCTCCACAGAGTTTACCTATATTTAACATTCGAAAAAATGACAATTACTAGGAGAAGAGATTTTCTTTGCCATTTGCCTTACCATTCGAAACGAATAAAATTTTTACATGAAAATAGCCATTTACAGTCGAGGTATAGAAAATGACCAACACAAGGACATGGAAATTTTGCTGGAGGAATTGAAAAATCACCAGGTAGAACCTGTTTTTTTTCAAGACTTTTTCAATCAGTTCTATTCTGCCGTTAGCATGACTGATAAATATTCCACTTTCAATTCGCCCGAAGACTTAGACGATTCGATTGATTGTGTGATTAGTCTGGGCGGAGACGGCACTTTACTTGACACGGTAACTTTTGTACAAGATAAGGGTATACCAGTTTTAGGAATAAATTATGGCCGACTAGGATTTTTAGCCAATATTGGTAAAGAAGATATCCGAATTGCTATTAAAGCATTAGCTGAAAGAACTTACGTAACTGATAATAGGACCTTAATTCATTTGGATGCGGATATTCCTATTTTCGATAAAGTGCCTTACGGTTTGAATGAGTTTAGTATCCAAAAAAAGGATTCTTCCTCCATGATAAAAATCCATACTTATTTGAATGGAGAGTTTCTGAATGCCTATTGGGCAGATGGTTTAATAGTAGCTACACCCACAGGTTCTACTGGTTATTCATTAAGCTGCAATGGTCCTATTGTTTTTCCTGATAGTGGTAGTTTTGTTATAACACCCATATCGCCCCATAATTTAAACATCCGTCCCATTATTGTTCCAGATAACAATATTATCTCTTTTGAGGTAGAAGGCAGGACTGATTCTTTTATTTGTACCCTTGATAGTAGAAGAGTAGTGGTTCATAAGGAAGCGCAGTTGGCAGTTAAAAAGGAAAAGTTTGGAATCAACCTAATTCGATTGAATGAGAATAATTTTCTGCAAACCCTACGAAATAAACTTTCATGGGGCTTTGATAAACGCAACCCATAATGTATTGCTTTCGGAAATTGTTAATTAAATTGCAAAAATAAATTTTTAATAAGATGGCATTTGTTAATTCGTTTTAATAAACAAAATCCTAGTTTGCAATTATGAAAAAAATCTTCCTGGTACTTTTTGTTTGGTCCTCACTCTTTTTAAAAGTTACTGGCCAGGGGGTTGTTGAACAATTAGGAGAATTTGGGTTTACAGTTGGTGCAGCACACTATTTCGGAGATCTTAATACGCGAGGCAAAATCAATCGGCCCAAACAAGCAGTAGGAATTTTTTATAAAAAACAATTCAATAATTATCTAGGGATTCGGGCTAGTGCACATTATGCTCAGTTAGGATATAGTGACATCTATAGTTCAGATGATTATCAAAAAAGAAGAAATCTAAGTTTCAATAGTGACATTTTTGAAATAGCATTACAGGGAGATTTTAATTTCTTCAAATTCATCCCAGGTGACCGATACTACTACTTTACTCCCTTCGTTTCCTTAGGATTGGGCGCTTTTAGTTACAACCCCTATGCTTACCTAGATAATAAGCAAGTTTACCTAAGGCCCTTAGGCACTGAAGGTCAAAATATAAGCTATTTAGATCCGACCACTAAAATCAAAAGGAGTCCTTATGGCAGCGTAGCGGTCTGTTTCCCTATTGGGGCAGGTGTCAAATACAATCTTTCCAATAATGTAAACCTGTCCTTTCAAATCACCCATCGGCTCACTTTAACCGATTATTTGGACGATGTAAGTACCACTTACGTAGGACTAGATAAATTTCCAGCGCTTAATGGGCAGACCTCGGTAGCGGGTATTTTGCAAGACAGAAGTTATGAAACAGGTGCTTCCATAGGTGTGGAGGGTAGGCAACGTGGATTAAGCAAGCAAAAAGACCAGTTTATTATAGCGGAAATTGGTCTTTCTTTTAGTATTAGTACCTACAAATGCCCTAGTTATAAATAATGTTTTTTAAAAATTACCCCAACAAACCCTTCTTAAAGCAGGGAATTCAATAAAGTGTTAACATTTCCTCAAAACGCTTATTCCAACTAATTTTTATTACTTTTGCAGCCTTTAGGCAGGTCCATCCTGACTAACAATCTTTCTGTAAATATGAGTTTAAAGGACAGCATTAATATTCAACGACTTCCGCGTCATATTGCCATTATTATGGATGGCAATGGAAGGTGGGCTCAAGACAAAGGAGAAGATCGCCTTTTTGGACATCTTCATGGAGTAGAAAGTGTTAGAAATATTGTTGAAGGATGTGCTGAATTGAAAATTGACTACCTGACTCTTTATGCCTTTAGTACAGAGAATTGGGATAGGCCAGCTGAAGAAGTAAGTGGATTAATGGAATTATTGGTAGACACGATCCGAAATGAAGTGCCTACTTTAAATAAAAACAATATTCGACTTCATGTAATTGGTGATATTAGTATGTTGCCAGCTGCAGCTAGAAAAGAGCTACAAGAGGCGCTAGAAGAAACCCAATTGAATACGGGAATGAATTTAGTGATGGCATTGAGCTATAGCAGTCGATGGGAAATCATAAAGGCGGTAAAGCAAATAGCCTTAGCCGTTCAATCGGGCCAACTAGCCCCTGAGACCATCTCCCAGTCTGTTTTTCAACAATATTTATCTACCAGTGAATTCCCTGACCCGGAATTAATGATCAGAACGAGTGGTGAATATAGAATTAGTAATTTTTTATTATATCAGCTTGCTTATGCAGAGCTACATTTTACTACTACTTTATGGCCTGATTTTAGAAAAGAAAATTTATATGAGGCAATTATAGATTTTCAAAATAGGGAGAGAAGGTTTGGAAAGACCGCCGCCCAATTAGAGAATTTGCCTGAAACGCAAAATGCTAGTGACTAAGATTTTTGAATAAATTAGAACTAGTACGTAGAAATATAGAGGATTTAAACGTCGTACAAATAGACATAAAAGGGTTTTATAATATAATGGTTTAACAAATAGTTTTCAATATTGCAAGTATATTGCCCATCGTAAAAAAAAATTAATGCCGAGGATTTACCAGAATTATTTATTGATTATTGTCGCTGTTTTGAGTTCACAATGGGCATTTAGCCAAAAAGATAGCCTACCTCCGGTTTCCGTAGATCCTCGTCTATTAGAGATTCTTGATTCAAAAACACCGAAACAATTCAATTTAGCAGGTATAACTGTAACAGGCGCCAAGGCATTTGATCAAAATTTAATTATCTCAATTTCCGGTCTAGCCATTGGAGATAAATTAACCATACCAGGAACGGACGCTTTCAGTAAGGCTATTAATAAATTATGGAAACAGAATTTAGTAGTAGATGTAGAAATGTTTTTAACTAGAGTAGAGGGTAACGATTTGTTTATTGAGATGGCTATTACTGAAAGGCCAAGACTATCTGATTTTAAATTTACCGGAGTTAAAAAAAGTGAAAAAGAAGACCTCGAAACAAAAGTTGGATTGTCGAAGGATAGAGTGGTGACTGATAATATGAAGTTGAGTGCAATGGAGGTGATTCAGAAATTCTTTGCAGATAAAGGATTTAGAAATGTAAAAGTAGAAGTAAAAGAACAGCCTTCTGTAACCATGCTGAATGCCGTTACCCTAGTTTTTAATGTTACTAAAGGAAATAAGGTAAAAGTTAATAGTGTCAATTTTGCTAATAATGATAACATCACGGATGCGAAGTTGAAAAAGCAAATGAAGGGGACTAAAGAATTATCCAAAATGACGCTTTTCCCTACTGAACTGAAAAGCCCTTATGGAGACAGTTCAACTCGACCAAGCTTTAAAGAATATTTGAAGCAGATGAATTATTTATCTATCACCAAAACGAAAGATTTTATTGACCCTTATTTTAGATTCAAATTTTTCTCTTCGGCAAAATTTAATCCAAAAAAATACGATGAAGACAAGGAGAAAGTCTTAGATTATTATAATTCTCAAGGATATAGAGATGCTGTAATTTTAGCAGATACGGCTACCAATACTATCAAAGGTAATATTGACTTACACTTGAAGATGAATGAAGGTAGAAAATATTATTTTGGCAATATTGCTTGGAAAGGTCAGACAAAATACTCTGATTCTATATTGAGTATACTACTTGGAATCAAAAAAGGTGACGTCTACAATTTAGAAGTTTTAAATAAACGTTTAGGAAAAAATCCTTCAGCTGAAGGTGGCGATGTGCAAAGTTTGTATATGGATGATGGCTACCTTTTCTTCAGAGTGGAAGCAGTAGAAACTGCTGTTTACAATGACACCATTGATTTTGAAATTCGAATGCAGGAAGGTCCTCAGGCAAGTATTGGTAAAATAGAAATTAGTGGTAATGATAAAACAAAAGACTTTGTTGTACGCAGAGAATTAAGAACTATCCCAGGTGAAAAATTTAGTCGTGCTGATTTAATACGTACCCAACGGGAGCTAGGACAATTGGGCTTTTTTAATCCTGAAAAAACAAATCCAAATGTAGTACCCAATGCTGATGATGGTACAGTTGACATCAATTGGCAAGTAGAAGAGAAGTCAAGTGATCAGCTTGAATTATCTGCAGGCTTTGGTGGAATGATCGGTTTGACAGGTACACTTGGTATCACGTTTAATAATTTTTCCATCAATAATATTTTCAATAAAAAAACTTGGGATCCATTGCCTTCTGGTAGCGGACAAAAACTGAGCGCTAGGGTTCAATCCAATGGAAGGGCCTATAGAACTTATAATTTTTCCTTTACAGAACCATGGTTAGGTGGTAAAAAAAGAAATTCATTTTCGGTAAGTCTTTATAATACCAAACAGAGCAATTCATTTGATATGTATGGTCAATTTTGTCCATCATGCGGTGATACCTCTTATATAAAAATTATTGGTACGGCAATATCATTGGGTAAGCAATTAAGATGGCCAGATGATTATTTTTCAATGAACTATTCTTTTAGCGTTCAACAATATAAACTAAAGAATTACGCTAATATTTTCAAAGGCATCACTACGGGGGTTTCTACCAATATTAGTTTAAAACTAGGCCTTTCAAGAACTTCCACACAGGGTAATCCAATCTTTCCAACAGGTGGATCCAACTTTTTGGTAAGTGGTCAATTTACGCTACCCTATTCTGCTCTAGGAATGGTTTCACCTGGACAAAATCCATATAAGTTTCCTGAATTTCACAAATGGCGTTTTAATGGTGAATTCTACGTTCCTATTGGAATAGCCAGGGGGGCAGATAAAAATAAGCAATTCATTATTAAAGCTGCTGCCAAGTACGGATTTATTGGACGATACAGTAAAGATCTTGAAGTTTCTCCATTTGAAAGATTTCAGGTGGGAGATGCTGGTCTAAATAATACTTTTGCCTTAATGGGAATGGATATTATTGCGCAAAGAGGTTATCCTATTTATTCAACTAGTAATCCGAAGATAAACCCTGACAACGGAAGACCTTCAGAATTCTTTACCATATTTAATAAATATGTACTAGAATTGAGGTATCCTTTTAGTACCAACCCTAGTAGCACTATTTTCGGATTAGCCTTTTTTGAAGCGGCTAATGGTTGGTATTCATTTAAGGAATATAATCCTTTTAAATTACGCCGTTCTGCCGGTGTAGGTATGAGATTCTTCTTGCCTATGTTTGGTTTACTTGGATTTGACTATGGCCTAGGTTTTGATAGGTTAAAAGAAGGCGAGCCGATGAAGAGTGCCTTTAAATTTACCTTTATGCTAGGCCAGGAGCCTGAATAAAGCTTGACTGATTTATAAAAACATCCAGATGCATAAAAAAATATTCATTCTAGCCTTCTGTTTAGTCGTTACTGCAATGTGCGCTGCTCAGCGGTACGCAGTAATTGATTCCAAATATATTTTGGAAAAATTAGCAGAGTATAAAACTTCACAAAGCAAGTTAGACCAGATTAGTAATCAGTGGCAGCAAGAAATTGAAAAAAAACAGACCGAGCTGGATAAAATGTATAAAAACTATGATGCTGAGCAAGTTATGTTGAGTAATGAACTTAAAAAAAAGCGCGAAGATGAGCTTTTTAACCGTGAAAAAGAGGTGAGAGACCTTCAAAAGAAACGTTTTGGCTTTGAGGGCGATTTATTCAAGATTAGGCAGGAGTTAATAAAACCCATCCAAGATCGGGTTTATGTGGCGATACAAAAATTGGCTATAGAACGTTCTTATGATTTTATTTTGGATAAAAGTGAAGGAATTACCGTTATATTTGCCGACCCAAAACTTGACAAAAGTGATGAGGTGTTGAAATTTTTGAATATTAAATAATTTAAAATAAAAGATACACCAGCAGCCTTTAGGCTACTAAAACAAACTTTAAAAAACAAATAAACAATCAAAAGAACAATGAAAAATCTAATCGTAGCACTTGTATTTGGTATTTCTATTTTTGGACTATCTAATACTTCAATAGCGCAAACTCAAAAAATCGGCTATATTAGCTTTGATGAATTAATTGGATCAATGCCAGAGGCTGAAAAAGCGAGTACAGAGTTGCAAGAATACCAAATCGCTCTTCAACAACAAGGAGCTAATTATTACAAAGAGCTAAACGAATTGGATAGCCTTTTTGCTAAAGATTCTGCTACTATGAATAAAGCAACCAAAGAGTTGAAAAGAAATGATATGATTGCTTTATATCAAAAAGTACAAGGATGGCAACAAACTATGCAACAGATGTTAGAAGAAAAAAAATCTGCTTTATTAGGTCCTATTCAAAAGAAAGCAGTTGAAAATGTTAAGTTAGTTGCTAAAGAAGCTGGATATGCTTATATCCTTGAGTCTGGAACTTTATTAGTAAGTCCTCCGGCGGATGATATTTTACCATTAGTAAAAAAGAAAATGGGCATCAAAGATCCTTCTCCATCTGCTAAGCCAGCTGCTGGTCCTGCTGTTCCAAAAAAATAATTAAAAAATATAATTAATATTTTACAAAAGCCATCCCGTTAATCGGGATGGCTTTTGTATTTTTGACTTATGAGTAAAGGACCTATTGGAGTATTTGATAGCGGATATGGTGGCCTAACGGTATTAAAAGAAATCACCGAAAAGCTTCCTGCTTATGATTATATCTACCTGGGTGATAATGCTCGTGCACCCTACGGAGGTAGAAGCTTTGATACCGTTTACCAATACACGCTTCAATGTGTAGAATGGTTTTTCAAAATGGGTTGTCCACTCGTCATCATCGCCTGTAATACTGCTTCAGCAAAAGCACTGCGAACCATTCAGCAAAAGGACCTTCCATTAATGGGGCCCGAAAAAAGAGTACTAGGGGTTATCAGGCCTACTACAGAAATTATTGGCAACTTTACTAAAACCAATCAGATAGGTATATTAGGAACACAGGGCACTGTTCAATCTAACTCTTACCCTACTGAAATTGGAAAATTTTTTCCGGGTGTAACGGTATACCAGCAAGCTTGCCCAATGTGGGTTCCACTGATCGAAAACAATGAGCATCTTTCGGCTGGGGCTGATTATTTTATCCAAAAAAATATACAACAACTACTCGATCAATCTGCGGATATCGATACCATTTTACTGGCCTGTACCCACTACCCTCTTTTATTAGAAAAACTACAACAATATGTTCCAGCAGGGACTACGCTTCTTTCACAGGGTCATATTGTAGCCAAAAGCCTGCAAGAATACTTAGAAAAACACCTGCCGCTAGAAGAAAAGTGTACTAAAAATGGTCGGGTAAGCTTCTATACCACAGATTCTACGGATGATTTCGACCAACAGGGGGCTGTTTTTTACGGAAAACCTATTATCTCCACTCATTTGGAACTTTAATTTGTGTTCAAATTCCAAGATTCATAATTTTTTACTACCTTCGCCGTCCTTTCACAAGCAACAGGGATGGTGCCCTGATGAATGTAGATAAAAATGCTTTAGTAAATTAATTTTGTAAAAGGAAAAACTTAATACAATGCCAGGCAAAAAAAGAACCTACCAACCGCATGTCCGCAGAAGAAAACACGTACATGGATTTCGTCAACGTATGCAAACTGCAAATGGCCGTAAGGTATTAGCAAGTCGTCGTAAAAAGGGTCGTGTAAAATTGACCGTTTCTGATGAGCGCTTCGGTAAAAAATAGAATCGATCAAAACCCCAAAAGGGCAAAAAATAATAACAGCTCTCCTTTGGAGGGCTTTTTTAATTTTAGATCATTGGAGAAAAAACAACGATACAAGCTAGGCAAAATAGACCGGTTGAAAAGCCGCAAGACTATTGAACTGCTTTTTGCTGAGGGGAAGTCCTTTTCTATCTCTCCCTTTAGGATTTTGTATTCCCTATCTCCCATTGAAAATTTGTCTGCTGAAAATACCGCCTCTACCAAAGAAAATAAATTACAGGTAGGCGTTGCCGTTAGTAGTAAACATTTTAAAAAAGCAGTCGATCGAAATCGAATTAAGCGCTTGATGCGAGAAGCTTGGCGACTTCAAAAAAACGAGCTTCTATTATCTCCCCAGCTTACCCATCAATCTTTAAAAGTTTTTTTAATTTATACGGGCAAAGAGCTTCCTGGGTATCAATTGATTTATGAAAAAGCGACAGTAGTGATTACTCGATTAATCAAATTAGCCGGTGAAAAATAAAAGCTATTTACTGTTCAATAAAATAGGGGCCCTACTCAGCCTACCCTTCATTGCCCTAATCAAATTATATCAACTCATCATTTCACCTTGGCTAGGTAATCAATGTAGGTATACCCCCACCTGCTCGCAATACGGTATTGAAGCCTTGAGAAAATATGGACCTATAAAAGGTTTATGGCTTACCGCAAAGCGGATAGCCCGCTGTAATCCTTGGGGAAAGCATGGACATGATCCGGTGCCTTGAGGTGAATGGTGAATGGGCAATGGTGAATGGGCAAAATTGATCGGTTAAGAACTAACAGCTATCGAATCAAATGATTAGTAATTTCTTCTTATTTTTTGTAAAATAAAATTTAGGGATGTAGGTGATATTTCCTCTGGAATAGAGTCCTTTTACTTTTTTGCCTTGATGCAAAAAAGTAACAAAAAAAATCAAGCCTGCGAATAAAAAGGCTGAAAATTAAACTATCAACCTAAAATCAAGGAACTCGCCGGCAGAGTGTTTTTTCTTTAAAGAGTATGCCGGCTCAGACAGCCTTGATTTTTAACGGCTGATAGTTAAATTTTCTAGCACTTTTTATTCTAGGGCGTCCAAACAACTATTCTGTCAAATTGCGTAACCCAGCTTTTTGAGAGTCGACTAAATAGGCCTTCAAAAATGAATTGATTTATCACCAGTAATTGCATAAGCCGCCTCTTTTGGTTCGGTCCCGACGGAGTCGGGATTAAAAAAATGGCGCAGCAAATTTTTTTAAAGAAGCAAAAGCAGCGGCGTTGCAGTTACGCAGCCCGCCGGCTGTGGAGGCGAATCGTATGAAATGAAAAGATAGAATGAATGGTGAATGGGCAATAAAAAAGCTGCAATATTCATTGCAGCTTTTTAGTACTATTGAATGACTTAACTATTTTACTGATGCAGAAAAACGTTCTGCAATTTTTGTCCAGTTCACTACATTCCAAAAGGCAGCTAAATAATCCGCTCTTCTGTTTTGATATTTTAAATAGTAGGCATGCTCCCAAACATCGCAACCTAAAATTGGGCTACCCTTCACCTCCGCCACATCCATTAAAGGATTGTCTTGGTTAGGAGTAGAAGAAATTTCTAACTTGCCCTCTTTTACGATTAACCAAGCCCAGCCGCTACCGAATCTTGTTAAACCTGCTGCTGCAAACTTTTCTTTAAATGCATCTAATGAACCGAAGGCTGCATCAATTGCTGCTGCTAAGGCTCCTGATGGACTACCTCCTGCATTAGGCGCTAAACTTTCCCAAAAGAAAGCATGGTTCCAATGCCCACCTCCATTATTGCGAACAGCTGGACTAATCGATCCAGCAACCGCTACTAATTCTTCCAAACTTTTTCCTTCATTTGGAGTTCCAGCAACTGCCTTATTTAGATTGTCTACATAAGCTTGATGGTGTTTGCCATGGTGAATTTGCATGGTCAATGTGTCAATATGAGGCTCCAATGCGTCATGTGCAAAAGGAAGTGCCGGTAATGTAAATGCCATAATTATTGTTATTGATTGTTAAAAATGAATAAGTGTAATAATGATGCAAATTTAATGAGGATAAAGCTAGTTGTCAAATTCAAACGCTATTCATTTTTACGAGAAGGGATAATATAAGGTGAATGGGCAATGCTGAATGGTGAATTTTACTACGGCGGGTAAAATTCTATTCTTTATCTTCTTGCTTTGAAAAAATCTTTCATTAACTGAGCGCATTCTTCCGCTAATATACCTCCTGATAAGCTGGTTTTTGGGTGAAAGGGTGAGCAATTGCCCGCTACTCTTTTGTAACCATTCTTTTCGTCCTCGGCGCCATATACAATACCTCCTATCTTACTCCAGTAAAGGGCACCACTACACATAAGGCAGGGTTGAAGGGTAACATACAATACCGCTTCAGGCAAATACTTGCTACCTAAAAAATTAAAGGCAGCCGTTAATGCAATGATTTCAGCATGCGCCGTGCTATCAGTCAATTTTTCTACCTGATTGTACCCTTTTGCAATGACACGATCATTCATCACTATGATAGCCCCTACCGGCACTTCTCCTTCCGAAAAGGCTCTTTCGGCTTCTTGCAAAGCCATCCGCATATAACGTTCATCTGACATACAAATTCATTTTACTAACTTGCCACAAATTTAGTATTATGGTAGATACGAATCAGTTATTATCCATGCGAACTTATTTTGAATCGGGAGATACCCAATCTGCTCAGTTCAGAAAAGCACAGCTCAACCTATTAAAGCAAGTAGTTACTCAATATGCACCGGAACTTCAGGAAGCCTTATTCAAGGATCTCAAAAAAAGTCCTGAAGAAAGCTGGGTGACTGAAACAGGTTTCTTCTTGTCTGAAATAAATCATGCGATTAGTAATCTAGACCAGTGGATGAAGCCTAAAAGGGTAGGAACGAATTTGCTGAATCTTCCATCAAAAAGTTATGTACTGTATGAACCACTTGGCGTAGTACTCATCATCAGTCCTTGGAACTATCCATTACAATTATTGTTTACCCCATTAGCTGGAGCCATTGCATCAGGAAATTGCGTAGTACTTAAACCATCGGAATATGCACCCGCCACTGCAGCGGTAATGAAAAAAATAATTGAGTCCAGTTTTGATAAAAAATATATTTTATACGTTGAAGGAGAAGGTGCAGAGGTTATTCCAGCGATGATGAACAATTTTGTATTTGACCATGTTTTTTATACCGGCAGCACGGCTGTTGGAAAAATAATTTATCAAATGGCTGCAGCCAACCTAGTGCCTGTAACCCTTGAACTAGGAGGAAAAAGTCCCTGCGTAGTAGAAGCAGATGCTAATATAACGGTAACGGCTAACCGAATTGCAATGGCGAAATTTTCCAATGCAGGACAAATGTGCGTTGCTCCCGATTATATATTAGTGCATGAATCTGTAAAAGAAAATTTAATCGCTGCCTTCAAGCAATCGATTAACAAATTTTTTGGTGCAGATGCATCACAAAGTTATGATTACGGAAGAATCATTAATGAACAACAATTTAATCGACTCTCTTCTTATTTGAAACAAGGAAATATTTTAATAGGTGGCAATACAGATCAAAAGCAATTATATATTGAACCTACCGTAATGGACCAGATATCATTGACTTCGCCCATTATGAATGAAGAAATATTTGGACCAATATTACCCATCCTTAGTTTTTCAAACCGAGCTGAAGCAAAAGCGATTATTGCAAAACATAAAAACCCATTAGCCTTCTATGTTTTTACTTCAGATAGTAAAAAAGAAGCTGCATGGATAGCTGAAATTCCTTTTGGTGGAGGATGTGTAAATAATGCGGCACTTCATTTAACCAATCATCGATTACCCTTTGGTGGTCGCGGTTTAAGTGGAAGTGGAAAGTACCATGGAAAATTTTCATTCGAAACTTTCAGCCATCAAAAATCGGTAATGAAAACCCCTACCTGGATTGATCCAGCAGTAAAATACCCTCCATTTAAAGGAAAATTGAAATTATTTAAATGGATTATAAAATAAATTGACCATGCTTTTCAACAACAAAAAAACTTGGATAAAATGGATAGGCGTATTTTTATTACTACTTCTACTAAGTTGTTCGCTAAATATTTTTAAAGGAAATAAAAATTCAAATAGTATGACTACTCGTCAAAAGATATTGAAAGCCGCTTACCCTGCAATGATGTGGTTTACCAAAGTCACAGGAGTTAATTCAAAGGCATTAGCTAATAAAGGTGTTACGCCTTTAGAACCTTTCTATAAAATACCTGCAACATTAATTGATGGCAGTGCGTTTAACTTAGATCAATACAAAGGAAAAAAAATATTGTTGGTCAACACTGCTTCTGATTGTGGATATACAGGACAATACGAACAGTTAGAAAAACTCTATCAAGAACACCGTGAAAAATTGGTCATACTTGGATTTCCAGCCAATGACTTTAAGGGGCAAGAAAAAGGGACCGACTTGGCGATTGCTAGTTTTTGTAAATTAAATTATGGCGTCAGTTTTCCGCTTTTCAAAAAAAGTAAAGTAATCACTGGTGCAGACCAGAATGAAATTTTTCAATGGCTTACACAAAAAAATAAAAATGGATGGAACGAACAAGCTCCTAGTTGGAATTTTTGTAAGTACCTCATTGACGAGCAGGGAAGATTGACTAACTTTTTTGCTTCTTCTGTTGAACCATCTAGCCCAGAGGTTTTGGCAGCTATCAATCAATAATTTTAATGAGGTAATCTTTCTCTAAAATAGCCATACACCCAGGTGCCAGCAATAGCGCTAGCCAACACAACGGATATCACCAATGCGCCTGTTCCAATTTGAGCAAATAAAGGACCTGGACAAGCGCCAGTTAATGCCCAACCCATTCCAAAAAGTAATCCACCATAGACTTGTCCTTTGTTAAATTTTTTTGGATGAAAGGAGATGCGCTCTCCATGAATGGTTTTGATTGAAAACTTTTTTATCAACGCAACAGCTATCATTCCAACCACTACCGCAGTTCCAATTACTCCAAACATATGGAAGCTTTGCAAACGAAACATTTCTTGAATTCTAAACCAAGAGATGATCTCCGCTTTTACAAAAACAATTCCAAATACTATTCCAATGGTTAGGTACTTGAAATTATACCACCATGGATGTTGTTGTTGAGAATCATTGATGCACATTGAATCGAGCGAGCGAATTTCAAAATCCATATCGTCCTTGATTAAATTAGGCATAGGAGCTTGTATATTTTGATCTGATATTTTTTGTTCTTGAGACATACTAAAATATTTTTCTAACCGTGATTTATAAACGTAAGATGAAGGGTAGGATAAGGTTTGCCATAATAAACCCACCTGCCATGAAACAACAAGTAGCGATGAGGGAAGGCACTTGCAAATTGCTTAGGCCCATAATTGAATGACCGCTAGTGCAACCACCGGCATAACGAGTACCAAATCCTACTAAAAAGCCGCCCACCACCATCATGATGAATCCGCGCAATGTAAATAAACTTTCAAATGAAAAAAGTTGCTTAGGAACCGTGCCGCTAAAATCAGTTACCCCATAACCCGCCAATTCGCTCGACAGCTGTTGGTTGACTTCTATCGGACTACCCGTATTTAAAAAATAAATGGCAATCATTGCTCCAATTATTATACCCGCTACAAAAAAGAAATTCCAGATTTCCTTTTTCCAATTGTATTTAAAGTAAGCAATATTGGCAGGGAAACAAGCAGCGCAGATATGGCGCATATTAGATGAAATACCAAAATGTTTATTGCCAAAAATTAATAATGCGGGCACTATCAAACCAATGATACTTCCTGCCGCATACCAGGTCCATGGTTGTTTTAAAAATTCCATCATACAATTATTTTTTAAACCTACAAGTAAAGGTGAGCTACAAGTTAAGGAAAGAGTTTTGGAAAATAGTCGAAAATTTATTGACGCAAATTATACTTAGCGTTTTAGTGTAAGCAGGTTTCTTTTGCGATTATATAAATTCCCATTATTAAAATGAACCATCCAAAAGCTTTTTTTAATTTTTCCCCTTCTATTTTTTTTGCTAATTGTCCACCGATCAAAATTCCTATAATGGCAATAAGAGTAACTACTAATAATAATTTCCATTCAATCACAAAATGTCCTAGGTCGCCAGTGAAACCAATTAGAGAATTAACTGCAATAATCAGCAAGGAGGTTCCCACTGCTTCTTTCATAGGCAATCCCAATACGATTACTAAAGTTGGAATGAGTAAGAAGCCTCCTCCTGCCCCCAATAATCCCGTAATAAAACCAATAGCAATTCCATAAAGAAAAAGATGGGAGAATGTATTATTCTTAGCCGAAGTTTTTTCTTCTGTATTCGGCTGTTTCACAATCATAGTATAGGCAGCCATTATCATCAGTAGAGAAAAAAGAATCATGGTAAATATTGGCTCTGTGATAGTAAAGCCAGCGATAGTTACTGAAAGACCTTTGATAGCAGGAATTAGAAACTTTCTTGTTAAAAAAACAGTGATGACAGAGGAGAAGCCGAATAACACTGCAGTTTTTAAATTGACCCTACCCATTCTAAAATTAGTAAACGCCCCAAATAGACTCGTAACGCCCACTACGAATAATGAATAGGAAGTGGCTAACAATGGCTGTACGCCAAAAAGATACACCATCACTGGAACAGTCAGAATAGAACCTCCTCCCCCAATTAACCCGAGAGAAATTCCAATGATGAGTGATGCGATATAGCCAGCTATTTCCAAGGTGATCTTATTTTATACAAATATCAGTAGGTTCTAGGTCATCCCCTACAAATAAGCGAATAAAAATCAATTTATTTATACTTTATAATGATCTTCAATATAGTATTCTTTAATTAATAAAGTAATTGGATAGGATGAAAATTGGATCATTGTAATAAAGATAGATAACTCCTCTAAATGAGCTAAGGGCTGATTTTGAAGAAAAATTCTGCCTATTTTTACACACCTAACCAATTATAGAAACAAAGTTCATCATGAATTCGAATATTAAACGCCTTTACGAACTGAGTAATAAAAGCCAGAGAAGAGTGATTGGATTAATGAGTGGTACATCTCTAGATGGATTAGATGTGGTAGATTGTATTTGTTATGGTACAGGCATAAATACTAAAATTGAAATACTTCATTTTGAAACTATTGCTTATCAAGAAGATTTTAAAAACGAAATAAAATCTATTTTTTCGAAGCGAGTAGTTGATCTGCAGAAAGTTTGCTTACTCAATAGTTGGATTGCAGAACAACAGGCTACTATCATCAATGACTGTTTAAAAAAATGGAAAGTGGATGGCTCCTCTATTGATCTGATGGCTAGTCATGGACAAACGATCTTTCATGCACCGAAACACTTGCATGGAGTAGCTAAATTTTCAAATGCTACTTTACAAATTGGCGATGGTGACCATTTAGCGGTAAAAACAGGTATCATTACCATCAGTGATTTCAGGCAAAAACATATTGCTGCAGGAGGTGAAGGTGCTCCCCTAGCGCTATACGGTGATTATTTTTTATTTAGTAAAAAAGGCGAGAATCGACTACTATTGAATATAGGCGGCATTGCTAATTTTACTAAACTAACCAGTAATGTAAATAGAAGCGAAGTGTTAAGCACTGATACAGGTCCTGGTAACACCCTAATGGATGCCTACCTTCAAGAAAATTTTACAGGAAAATATTTTGATGACCAATCCGCCATTGCCAGTAAAGGAATTATTAATGAAGCACTACTCAGTAGTTTGAAAAAAAATGCTTTTTTTGAAAAACCATTTCCAAAAACAACAGGACCTGAATTATTTAACCTTAGCTATATTGAAGCAGCTAAATTAGCAGCTGGCATATCAACTCTTTCACTTGAAGATATGATGGCAACGCTCAATCGATTTACTGCAGATACCATTGTGCAAGCCATAAAAGCATGTACTGAAGGTTGGGATGAAATAAAAATTTATACTAGTGGTGGCGGAATTCATAATCCTTTATTGATGAAAAATATGCAGGTGCAATTACCCAATAGCAGTTTTTTGACCACTGAAAAATTGGGTATTGATCCAAATGCAAAAGAGGCAGTACTTTTTGCAGTTTTAGCCAATGAAACTATTGCAGGAGAATACAATTCAATAGCAAATAGGGGAACGGGTCAACCATTGGTAAGTATGGGTAAAATAAGTTTTCCGAATTAATACTTGAAATAATTTTTACTACTGATGAATCAAAATAACCATACAGAATCTCCTTCTCATTATGATGATTTGGAAAAGAAATCAGTATTGGAATTGATTACTGATATCAATAATGAAGATGCAAGTATTGCGCAGACAGTAAAATCTGCCTTAGCTCAAATTGAAAGATTAATTAGTGCTGCGCTAAAAAAAATGCAGGCTGGTGGACGACTTTTTTATATTGGTGCTGGCACGAGTGGGCGATTAGGTATTTTAGATGCTTCCGAAATTCCACCAACTTATGGACTTGAAGAAGGGGTGGTAATCGGTATTATTGCAGGTGGAGATAATGCCATAAGAAAAGCGATTGAATTTGCTGAAGACGATAGAAACCAGGCTTGGATGGATTTAAATAAGTACCAAATTAATTCTCAAGATTTTTTAATCGGCATTGCTGCTTCTGGCGAAACGCCCTATGTATTAGGAGGTATTACCATTGCCAAAGAAAAAGGAATTACAACTGGCTGCATTGTTTGTAATCCATTGAGCAGTATTGCCCAGCAGGCAGATTATCCCATTGAGCTTATCACTGGACCAGAATTTGTTACCGGTAGCACTCGGATGAAAGCAGGGACTGCTCAAAAAATGACGCTGAATATGATTTCTACTTCCCTCATGATTCAGCTTGGAAAAGTGAAGGGAAATAATATGATGGAAATGAAACTGTCCAATAATAAATTAAATAATAGAGCTACACATATATTAATGGAGGAATTAAATATCTCCAATGAAGAAGCGACCAGCTTATTAAAAAAACATCGAAGTATAAAAGAATCAATAAAAGCATTTTTAACAAAATAATAATCGTTTAAAATAGGATCCTCCTTGAGAAAATTGATTTTTACTGTCTTCATGCTATTTAACAATTTACTATC
>Ga0222712_10000713_pt1 | contig 42401 bp, 34 predicted proteins | sample C33_657DmetaG_FD_165043 | JGI IMG/M metagenome (GOLD analysis project Ga0222712, IMG submission 165043) | Estuarine water microbial communities from San Francisco Bay, California, United States - C33_657D | ecosystem: Environmental > Aquatic > Marine > Unclassified | place: USA: California... | reverse complement strand
CTCGTGGACGTCGCGCGCGCTGACGGTCATCGCGTTCATCTCTCCTCCTCGTGTTTCACTCTCAATCGTCCTTGTGTTCGGTGGTGGTGTCTCCCAATCAATCGTCGTCCTCGCGCGCGCGTCGTCGGTCATTCGATGTCGTCGGTCGGTCGGTCATTCGATGTCGTCGGTCGGTCGGTCATTCGAGGTCGTCGGTCGGTCGGTCATTCGAGGTCGTCGGTCGGTCGCCCATCCTCGTCCAGACCCTAGACGCGCGCGCGACGTCGACGCGCGCGCGCGCGAGTCACACGGCGGACGGTCGAGAACTCGTCGCGCGACGCGGGACGCGCGCGCGATCGACGACATGAGTGAGGCATTGGGCGACGCGCGAGCGACGCGATGTTCGTCTCGGCGTTCGTCATGGCGGTGAAAAAAGGACCGAACGCACGAGGCGAGTGATCGCGATCACGCACGCGCGCGCGCGACGACGACGCGCGGTGGGAACGCGAACGAGCGACGTGGACGACGAACGATGGTTTAGGGTGCGATGACGACGACGAGGACGACGACTGATTGAACGACGACGACGACGACGACGACGACGATGCGAACAGGTGGTTTGGTGTGGAAGACACACGCGTTTTATAAGTTGTCACAGACCAGACAGCGTAACATAGCGGTACGTTGGAGTGATCGCCGTGGTCATCGTTCGCGGAGACTGACGGTTTCGCGCGCGTTTTCGCAACGCGCAGAAAGATGAGAAGCTCATTCGTCAAGTGGAGGAGGTTTTGAAAAGAGCCGCGGCGAGGTACGCGGACGAGGTGTTTGGTTTCGTCGATGTCCGCGCTCGTTGTGCACCCGCGAGTGCGATCGGTTCATGCGAGGTTTCTTTTCTGACGTTGCGCTCGTTCGCTCCACAGCGACGTCTCAGCGGCGGCGACCGCGGCGGCTCAACCCAAGGCGGGTGTTTAAGTGCATCGAATTCATGAAACGCCATTTCGCCTCATGTCTTGTATTCTTAGTCTCCCTAGCGCGTTTTCTAGCTTGTTGCAATCGAGTGTCGACACTGCATCCGCGAGCGCGTTCGCCGGCATCCGTCGACGACATTTGCATCGCCGTTGCATCGACGGGCGTACAAGTACGCGACACGCACGACTTCGCACCCGACGGTTCGCGGCTCAAGAGAGTCGAGGACAAGCGCGACACTGTGCCCGAGTCCGGTCTAAGGGGACAGATTTAGGATTCTTCGAAGTTGTACGAGTCACGAGTCCGACGAATGGATAAACCACTTCCGAGGCACGCGGCGCGGTCAAACCTTCTGTTTCGCAAGAGCGTGGGTTCGAATCCCACCGGTGTCAGCATTTTGCTCATCGTCTTAAGATCTCTTCAGTACATGTCATTCGTCCGAAACTTAAAAGTAATTAATGTATTGTCTTTTCAGATTTTGTCACCCTTTTATATAAACTAATATCTGCGATGAAGTACGTTTTTTGTGTCCGAATAACTCTTAGGTGTGTTTTAGTTTTTAGTTTTTACGTTCGCGCGCGGGACATCGCGCCGTACTCTCGCGCCGTTCGTTCCGTTCGCGTTCGCGCGACCGAACGACGCCGAGGGCACGGCACGCACGGCTCGCGACGCGAGCGACACACGCGGTCTCACGCGCGACGGCGCGCGCGAAGACGACGAGGACGATCGCGACGCGGACGAACGATCGCGACATAACGTCGTTTCGTTCGTGAACGAAACGACGTCGACAGTCCTCGAGAGTCTCCAACTCCGACGATTGGAAGGGGAGACATTTGAATTCTCGAAATCGCATTTGCCCGGATTCGCAACTCGTTCGAGACCTCGGTGGCGTTCATGATGGCGGACATGGACGATATGATGGAAGATGAAGATACATCGGAACGTTACGTCGAAGATCTCATCGAAGGTTACATCGACGACGCCGATGCGGTCGAGCAATTCGTTGGAACGACGGGAGAGGAAACGACGACGGATGCGAACGAGCGACGCGACATTATGGGTCAAGAGACGACGCACGCGGGCGAAGGCGCGAGTAATGATGTCGACGATGACGACAAGAATAGTATATTCGGCGGTATGGCCCGCGTGAAGGTCTATAGGTTGAACGAACGCGGACACTGGGATGACAAAGGCACTGGGTTTGCGTCGTGCGAGTACATAGAGGTAGGCAGCAAACGAGCAAGAACATGTACCGAAACTAACCGTCGTGCTTCGTTCGCGCAGCAATCCAACTTGGTCGGACTAGTAGTAGTTTCAGAAGAAGACTCTGAACCGCTTTTGGTGCACAAGATATCGAGCCAGCTGGACATGTACTCTAGGCAAGAGGATGAAACCATCATATCGTGGATTGACACTGAGTTAAACACGGACATTGCGCTCAGTTTTCAAGAGGGTTTGGGGTGCAACTTTATTTGGGAGCAAATTAAGTCTGTCCAAAGGCAGTACGTGTCTTCCGGTGCTGGAGGGCTGCGAGACGTCGGCAACCCGCAAAAAGCGGCGGCGATGGACATGGGAGGTCCAGAGTTGCAGCATTTTGCGTTTCAAAACGATCAGGGACATCATCAGCTCTTGGGTGCAGGCGAACAAGGAACGTACTTGGGTATGCGCGAACTAGCTATCGAGCTCCCGGCCCCGGAGATGGCAAACTTGACAGAGCTCTTAAAGCTCATCACCGAGACGTCTTTGTTTGCTCGCGAGCACATTCCAAAGCTCTTGCTGAAAACAAAAGATTACATTAAGAAACTGTTGGAACTGTTTAGACAATGTGAAGATGTCGATGACATCGAAGGGTTGCACTCATTGTATGCCATTTTTCGTGGTTTTGTGATGCTCAATGACGCCGACTTATACGAGACCTTGCTTAGCACGGAGTTTGTGTTTGACTTTGTCGGCGTGCTCGAGTACGACCCTGAGCAATCAGAGCGAACGCAGCATAGGGAATTTTTACGCGACAAAGTAAAGTTCAAAGAAGTGGTGACAATTGCGAACCCTGCGATTCGAGAAAAGATTCATCAGACGTGTCGTTTAGGGTATTTAAAGGATGTGATTTTACCGCGCGTGTTGGATGACTCAGCTTTTAGCATGTTGACATCGATGATGATGTACAATAACGTGGAGGTTGTCCAAGCCTTACATCGCGATCCGAAGTTTTTCGGCGAACTTTTCAAACGCTTGAAAACTTCAAAAGCAGGTGATGAGGATTGGAACGATCTCGTTGGATTTTTACAGGAATTGTGCACTCTGGCGCGACACTTGCAGAATAATCAACGCCTGGCGGTGTTTGCTTCTCTTCAAGATCATGGGCTGTTCGATGTGTTGACCGATATCCTCACCCACGGCGATGAATATTCGCAATTGAAGGCTGCCGATGTCATCATGTCGAGTTTGCAGAACGACCCAGCCGTGCTCAGGGACTTTCTGGTACGGCAACAAACAGAAAATGCTTCCAATAATATGCTCTCAGAACTTGTGAGGCTGTTTCTCATCGGCAGCGACGGGATGCAAGCGACTTACTTGGAAATATTGTTGTTTTTGATGGATCCTGATACTATGAATAGTCAGTCGCCGGAAAAGGATGAGTTATTGAACATCTTTTACGACAAACACATGGGTTCCATCGTGAAGCGCGTCGCTTCGGGAAAGGAGAATGTCACAACAGGCGCAGTAACAAGCGAAGATACCGTGCCTGCTTGGGCGCTGACGAAGATGATTGATTTGTTAATTTTCTTTGTGCAGCATCACTCGTATCGAATCAAGTATTATATATTGCGTAATCATGTCTTGCAGCACGTGTTGAACCTCACCGAACGCAAGGAAAAATACGTTGTGGTTGCAGCAATTCGGTTCTTGCGCGCATGCGTACAATTGAAGGATGAGTTTTACAATCGATACTTGATCAAAATCAACGCATTTTCGCCCGTTATAAAGGTCTTTAAACTGAACGGGGATCGATACAACTTGCTCAATAGCTCTGTGTTGGAGTTGATTGACTTTGTACGGCGTGAAAATATACGCAACCTGATTCAGCATCTTGTCACGCAATACGAATCAGTCTTCGAAGAGGTCTACTACGTCGACACCTTTCGATTACTGAAGTTGAGATATCAGCAAGCGCTGAACAATGCCGCACCCGGGAGTGATTTTGCGACTACAAGCCAAGGGTACGCAGGAAGAGAAATCGCTGGAGCACAAGCACTCGCAGAGCAGCGCCTGAGACGCGACAGTTCCATGAGCAAGGATGAAGAGGACTACTTTGAAAATGATGATGAACGGGAACCTGAACTAACGAGTGAGCATGTGCCTCACTCAAGTGCGATTCACAGTCCCCCAGGTCCACCCATTCTTCACTTCCAAGGATCGCGATTTGTGCCGCATCCGATCGCGCACTCTGTCTTTAGCGACGAGGTAGACACCGGGCCAACGCATGGAGAGCTTGGTAAACGCGGGCGCTCGACGAGTCCGCCGCCCATGCCGAAACACGCCGATCTTCCGCTATCCCCGGATGCCGCAGAAACCGTGAAGAAACCAAAGGCGATTGCAGAGGAAAGCTTGACCGCAGCACAGCGAAACGCTCACGACGTGCAATTGGAAAGGAGGGAAGAAAAGACAGATGCGTCCGTCGCGAACGTGACTGTAAAACAAACGGCCAATCCAACGTCAACTTGGGTTACCGTCGACGAGCCTAGCGAGAACGTCGATAACGATGCAAAGGACAAATAGCGAGTTTGTTGATTAGAATTCTCACGATTTGAATTATAAAATCTTAGACTAGTACAGTACAGTAACTCATTGAAAAGCCTTTGTTATTTCGTCAGGACGCTGAATGCGTGATTTTTCCAATGCAAACGCTTTCTTATCTTTGTCCTTCACCTCGGTCTTTAAAGGAACTGCGAATTTTGATTTCTTGACTTTATTGTCCTTCATAAAGTCTCGCCAGCCCCCAACGCGTTCTTCGCGACGGCCTTCATCTTCCCACTCTCTTTTCTTTTGGAAGTCTTTCTTTCGTTCTTCTAATTCCTTCTTCTCTTCGGCAGTCACACGTTTCTCCTCGTCTTTGATTCGAAGGGCTAACTTTCTTCGTCTCCATTCTAAATCGACGATGTATTTACGCGCCTCAAACTTCCAGCGTTCGTGAAACTCATCCGTCTTCATAAAATCTTCAATCATCCCCTCCTTATTCCCTTGATATTTCAGTCGCATCACCGCATCGTCGCGTGCTTCTTTTTTCCAATTCTTGAGCACAGACTCTTTCGCTTGGGTCAGGTTGAAATCAATCGCGCGCTTAAAATCCTCCTCCAACAGCAGCTTTTGCGCCTGACCGAGCGCATCGAACGCCGCCTTGGCATCCTTGTGTTTACATTTATCCGGGTGGACGAGCAACGATGCCTTACGGAACGCCCGTGGGATATCTTTGAGCTCGCAATCAAACCTGACGTTCAAAAACTCGTACGGATTCAGTTTGAACGACGACAAGATGCGCTCCACTTCAGCATCGCGCGTCGCATCTGATACGTCTTTGAAGAACTCCTTCAACAGGGTTTCCGTGTCTTTAATCTCCTCCATCGGCGCTACTTCGGCGTTGGGATTCAGAACAATTTCTTCGAGCGCATCGTTCTCGTTCCTCATCGTCGCCTCCGACGTCGATGTCGCGGCGGCGGTGAACTCTTCCTCGCCTCGTTCCGTTTGTGTCGCTCTCGCCTCTTCCTTCTTGACATCCTCCTTCACCACGAATGCTTCTCCGCGCGCGTCACCCATCGTGTTCTTGCTTTCATTTTCATCTCTTCGCACGTTCTCCGGTTTCAAGTACATTTCCTCTCCGCTCTCGGTGATTCGCACGCGATAGCGCGCGCGCGTCGGGACGTATTCGAGCACGCGCGCGCGCGTCGCGTTCAACTCTCGTCGACCGACGAGGTCCACGACGACCACGGGGGTGTTTTTATCGATGTATTCCAACTTCATCTCCCTCGTCCTTCGCGTTGTGGTGTGCGTTTAAATGACGTCCATCGTCGCTCGTCGTCCAGTTCTGTCGCGTCATTCAACCGCCAGCACCCAGCACGCGTCGCGTGTGGGTCCATGCGTTCTCTCGTTTCGCCTCTCGTCTTAGGAGGGTTGAGCGCGATTCCTTTCGCCTCCCTCGCGGCGATCGCGACGTACGACGGCAAAGGACGGTTGTCGATCATCACTTCCGACGTCGCGGCGAAGGCGAACGTGGCGTACGGCGCCTCCATCTTAAGCTTTCTCGGTGGGATGCACTGGTCGTTAGCCGCGGTGAAACACGGAGTGAACGAGGGTAACGCGCGCGCACTGAACGCGCGATACGCGTGGAGCGTCGTGCCCGCTCTCGTGGCGTGGCCCGCGCTGATGATGCCAGAGCGCGCGGCGTGCGCGACGATTGGCGCGGGACTCATAGCGTGCGCGGCGGCGGACACGGCGTGGAGCGCGAAAGGGGCGTTTCCGCGATGGATGCTACCACTGAGATACGCTCTCACGGGCGTGGGGGTGGCATCGCTCGCCGCGACGGCGATGCGACAGCGCCGAGGCGATGATGGCGACAGATGAACGAGCGAACGGAGAGAAAGCGGGACATACGGAAAGCGAGCCTAACAACGAAACAACGTGTACTTATTGTATCATCATTCAACGAAATATTATGCCCTACGACTCCGACATTCGCCGTAATCTCAGGTTTAAAATGATAACTATCTTCACTTCTTCGCGCACGGCTGGGAGCCCACGCACACGGAGATGGTCTTGGAAAACTTTTTGCCAAAAGACTCGTGCTTAGCGTTGGCGAATTGAAGCGTCAATGTGTGCGGGCCTGGGCTGAGCTTAATAACGCCTTCTTTTTGCGCCTTACCGTAGTGCAAGTGCGTGTCATCGAACGGTATCGACTGGCCTTTCTCGACGAACGTTCCGTCGATCACGATGTGGTGGTGCCCTGTCCCCTCTTGTAAACCTTCAGACGCCGGCGCAAGTTCGTAGCCCTTCACCCCAAACTTAGCAGTGAACTCCTCTCCGACTTGAGCGCCGTCTTGCGGAGACAGCCAATACACGCCGTTCTTTCCGTCTTTCGCCAACGCAGGTGAGACCGACGTCATGACCGCGGCGACGCCCAAAGCAACCACAGCGTTGCGCGTAAAGGTCACCACGGTGTCGACATCGCGAGCAACGCCGCGTGCGACAGTCGGACGACCGCGAGCGGCGGAGGACGACGCTTGCGCGCGGATGTTCACGTTCACGACGCGCGCGGGCGCGATAGAGAAAGACATCGTCGGCGACGAATGTGAGTCACGCACGCGTGCGTGACTATGAGGCTCGTGAGTTATCCTCTCACATGCACGCATCGAGGAAGACTTCATTGAAGGCAATGCAGATATAAATAAACATAAATCTAAGCCGCGAATTTCAAAACACTATCACATGACCTAAGCCAGAGGTTTGCGCGCGATCACGACGAACATGGGGTCGCTCTTACCGGGATTCGGCGAAATGTCTTCAGCCGAAGGTGGCTCAAATCCGCCGGCATAGTGGTAGTATGCACCGACAATCCAAACGTGGTCTAAATCCCCAGTCGCGGTCCAGATAGAGACAGCCTTGGTAGGAAAACATCTGTTGCTAAAACTCATGATCGCTAGGCCTCCTGGCTTGAGCACGCGGTTGATTTCGCTCATGACTTCCAGCGGCCGAGTTAAATAATCAACGCTCACGGCGTTTGTCACGACATCGAATGTGTTGTCTGCGTACGGAAATGTGGGATCTTCGTTCAAGTCACGCACGGCATAGTCGCTCAAAATAGGGTTTCTCTTTAGTTCATCTTCATTCATGCCGATCCCGGAAATCTTCCCCGCCTTGTAGTCCTTCGGGTAGTGAGAAATCCAACTGCTGCACACATCCAAGAGCGCAACATCGGAGCTCGGTGTTGGGAACGCTCGAGCGTAATACTTCGTCAATGCCTCGATCGCTTGATCATCGATGTGGGTCACGAATCTAGGTTGAGAGTAAAATATGAAATCCGAGCTCTCGTCGTAACGTGACATTTCCTTCTCCCCGAATGGAAACGACGCTGGAAAGCCCGGTTCTTTGAGCACGTCCGCGTACGGGTCCGACTTGGCCATGGCGAACGCCGCCGTTGGGGACGCGATCGCTCCGACCGCAGTAAATCCAAACGAGCGTAACATCGCTGCCGCCCCGGTACCGATGAACGCGCTCCGTCTCGATGCGCTCCACCCGTGCTTGACGCTGCTTTCAGGCGCTGTTCGCGCATCGTGTGACGCGCGAGCTGCACGGGGCGCGCGCGCGTGTGCGCATCTCCTCGTCGACGTCCCGGCGTTTCCCCGCATCGTCGTCATCGTCGTCATCGTCGTCGTCATCCCTCCTCGAGTGCGCATCCTCCGCGACTTTCGCGCGAGACTGTGACGACCGCAGGCGTACACCCACCCACGCGATGACGTCGCCTGGGTCGCGACGTCGCGACACAAGCGTCACATCGTCGCCAACGGCGAGAGAGCGTCGCGCGTTGGGAACCGACGACAAAATCGTCGCGCATCTATAGCAGACGAAATAAACAACTTCGATAACGCCGCGCGCGCTCGCGCGGACGATTTCGCGCGCAGTCGACGACGGGAGTTCGCGAACGCGCACACAATGTCAGGCTTGGGATTGGACTACTCATCCTCGGATGACGACCGCGACGAACCGAGCGAAGCGACGAACGCGCGGCAAACGATCGAAGACAAACCGTCGACGACGACGATGGGAACGCACTCGGAGACCTCGGTGCCGGTGCTGAGTGGTTTCGTGCTACCAACCGCCGCCGCGATGTTTGATGGAGGAGACGCGGCGGTAACGACGAGACCGAGCGTCAAGCGTCTGGCGCCGACGCCAGCGGTCAATCCGCGTCTTGGGCGACAAGTACATCCTGCGTCGATTGGTAAAAAGGTCAATACGCTTCTACCGCCACAGCTTCGCGGACGGGCGAATCAAGCGACGCAAGACTTGGAAGGACTGGGACTTCGTGAGCCCAAGACGAAAGCGCCTCGAGACCGCGCGATCAATTAGACGCTCAGCCGCGTTTGTCATAGATCGAGTGAGTGAGTACAGTAGTGTGATGTAATTATAGTTGGCATATTGTCCTGTGGATATTGAATTGTGCACATTTACATTCGCTGGGTCGACATTAAGCATTTCAATAGCTCGGCATGCGTCGTCTTGTTGCTCGCAAGAATAGGCCTCGTCGTTAAGTCTGCGCAAGAAAGAGTTGTCAGAAATTATTTCGAAAAATGAAGAAAACGAACGTCATCGACGTCAAATCGATACAAAACAATGTTGCGATGACTCACCGTACTCTTGACCGACTAAATTAGTTATCTGCCCTCCGGCTTCGCGAATCTAGGCGATTAATTAATTAATTAATTAATCATCGACTTCAAATTGTAGACTTTACCAATAAAGCTCCACCAGCGGTGTCCCAACTGTTCAAATCGGCTTCGAAATATGCCGTGACTCTTCCGCACGCAACCCAAGCCAGCATTATTGCAGCGCTTCCGAACATGCGCATCGTGCGAACGGGTAAATTTGCTAGAGCTGTTGGAGCGACATAATTCGGTGTCAATTTAATTCACGTGAAATGATTAAATCAGCGTCTCGAGAGCCGTTCGAATAATTTTACCTGTCATTCCTCTGAGCATGACTTCTGTTGACGCATCTGTTGGTGCGTATCCAGTTACGACTACAGCCTCCAGCGCCGTTCGTTCTTCGCCGACTCTCATCGGTGCACCATTTAATTTCGCTCCACCTCCGAGTGTAGCAGTGAAACATTCGTTCCGGAAAGGATCTAATATTACCCCCACTTGTAATTCCCTGTTGCGTGTACTGTCGTAAGTCGTTGCAGGCTATCGCCAATCCCATGCGTGCGATAACATGGCTTTCGCCGCGCACGATTGTTCGAGGTCGATTATTATTTCTCACCCTTTGTAAGCTACACCGATCGAAATCGCTGACAAAGGCATGCCGTGAACGAAATTCGTTGTCCCATCGATGGGATCGACTATCCAAAGCCAACCAGGTCCTGCTCATGCTCAAGATTATTAGTTTCAGTGATAATCAACGTCCACAATCCGAGTTATCGATTGCATGTAAATAATTCATTTAATTCACATATGCGTGCAACACGCACGCACCAGATTTCAGCACCTCTCGAAGCGCGTCGGCGCTTGCATCTTTTCCCGCAGCGACACTCTCTTCGCCCTATGATAGATTGGATTCAGATCGATCGCGCACCGAAGCGAGAACGGTTGTGCGTACCAAGAATCCGTGACTGGGGAATGCGTCGGCGACTCGTTGTTCGATGATGCGTTGGACCTCGCCGTCGACTTCGGTGAGCAAGTCTCGGGCATTCACCTTGGTCTTAATCACCGCGGCGCCAACTTTTTTGGACATCACCGCTCCTCCTTCTTTCGCCGCACGCACGGCAACCTGTTCGATTCGAGACGTCGCCGTCAGGTTGGTGCGGCCGTCGCGAGCGTCGAGCGCACCTCCAACACGGCTTCGAGCGATGTCCCATCGGGCGCGTTCGCGCGAGCGACCACGGCGCATGGAGGCCTTGACGCGTTGAAACACACACGTCGACCTCGCGTGCCCGTTGAACCGTGGAATCGCACCGAACGCGTCGCCCTCGCGTCCATCGTGGCGCGCACGTCGTCACTCCACTCGGGTCGGTCGTGTTTCTCCCGCGCCAGGTCGCGTCGCGCGCGTCGTCGTCGTCGTCGTCGTCGTCGTCGTCGTCGTCGTCGTCGTCGTCGTCGTCGTCGTCGTCGCGCTCGTTCGTCGATCGATCGCGCGTGCGTTGAACGTTCGCGTTCGACGACCGTCGCGCGCCTGTGAAGCGAGCGCGGCCGGCGTCGCGAACGACGCCTCTCGACGGTTGGGCGGGGCGGTGTTTCATTTTCATTCACTTCACTTGAAGTGCGTCGCGATCGATCGACGTGCGGAGTGTGGAGTCCTCGGTCCTCGACGAGTCACGGACCAGGCCCGACGCACGCACGGGCGCGACGAACGAACGAACGAACGAACGAACGAACGAACGAACGAACGGCGTTTGAAAACGAGCGGCAACTCGACGGGCACTGCGCGACGCGACGCGACGCGACGGAGGGCGTCGCGAACGGACGACGACGACGACGACGGTGGAGTCAAAGTCTCGATCGAACGACCATGTCGCGACTGAAGCTCGCGGCGTTACCGCTCAACGACGACGACGAGAGCGGACGACACGACGTGGGATTGCGAGGCGAACCAATTGGCGAAGCCGACGTTAAAGAACTGAGAGACGACGAACTGCTGGACTGTGGACGCGCGGACCCAAACGATCACACCTTAGTGGCTGTCGTCGAGCACTCCGGAGTGTTACGAACGATTCGTCTCACGCAAAAGGATAGCAAAGTTCGACGGTTCCAGTTTCAAACCACGAAAGATGGCGTGGCGACGCCGACGTCAAGGCCTTGGTGGCAATTCGCCTTCGTTCCGGGTCAACCTGGAGCTATATTAGTCGTCCAGGCGGAGTCACAGAATTTATTGTTTACCACTTTGCCAAAAACTGAAGGCGAACCGAGCCTGGTATACCTGCTCGGTAAGCATAGCGGAGCGGTGACGAGCTTAGCGGTGAGCACCGATGGAAGGGTCACGGCAACAGGGACAGAAGACGGTAGTGTATCAGTTTGGGCCCTCGATGACGGTCGTAAAGTTGCAAGCATGAAAGGCGCGCATGATGGATTAGTGCGCAGCGTAGCGCTTTCAGGGAGTAAGTCGTTAGTATCTGCAGGACGAGATGGCGTGGTACGCATTTGGGACATCCAAACTGACGGACCTCGATTACAGTTGATGCACCGGCTCGCGTCTGAACACCTGAAATCAGTGATCACGTTAGGCGTGACGCAGAAACAGCCTAACTATACGATCGTCGCTGGCTCTTCGGATGGTTGTTTGCACGTGTGGCGAATTAGCGAGGAAGATGCGTCAGCGCGTCTAGAGAAAGTTCTTGACCACAGTGGTGGATTAGCCGTGACAAGCCTGTCATTCTGTAAAGACGACTCACTTCTCGCTGTAGGTACGCAAGAAGTTGGCGAAACGATCGGAAAAGGCACAATCCAGCTATTTGAGACAAGAAGTTGGTCAACTGTGGCTTCGCAAACACTATTTTCGCCGTGTTTGACGTGTGAATATTTGCAATCCAGCCCGGATAGATTACTGGTTTGCACAGCGCAGACTCCTCCGCAAGTCTTCGAAGGATACTTAAAACTCTCGGCTCTGCGGCGTGATCGCCCTAAAGCAAACGTTGAAGGCACGCCAGCTCGTTCGAAAGTATCTACTGACGACATCGTTGCGATGTCACCCCAGGTGGTATTGAAGGATGGCCGAGAAGAAGCGCTCTGGCCTGTTGTCGAGCAAGAACAGATCCAGCCGACGATGGACACCGATGATGTTTTCGACCCGGAAGCAGAACTATTGGATCATATGGCAACGTTAGGCGTAACCGATCACGATGAAATCAGACGCCTCACAGAGGCCCACATTCACGCCGTGGCTGCTGCAAAAGTGAGTCGCACGATTCCACTTCACGAGAAGTCGTATCCAGAGCTGACTAAGATTCCAACTGAAGTTCCACCGAAAAAAGAACGCACGGTTAAGATGCAGCTCGATCCCAAATGGCTCGAAATAAAAGATCTTGGCCCACGACTGGAAGACCTGTGGAATCGAAAGCAACGCGAGGAACAAGTTGCCGACACGTTTGGCATGCGGGCTGGAACGCTACTAATCGCCCCAGAAAAGGGCGTGGAGTTCTGAAAACGGCTTTAGCTATTAGTCATAGTGTACTGTATATAATATTGTTACATCAGCAGAGAGAATATGCAGACTATCGGGTCTATACGTTACGTTTTAATGTATTATCTGGAAGAATCTTCTTTAGCGAGTACGTGCTCGTGCCAACTGATGAGGTTCGAGAGGTACGCATGGCTTCCATCGCCAATCGTCCCTCTCGAATAGATCGTTCCATAACTTCCTGGGACGCTTTCAACGGACTCAGGGGTGGTTTTGCTCGGAGTGTGCCTAATCGCTCACGAATCTCATTCATCCGCTCCATGGATGCATTTGACGTCCACTTTTCTCGCTCGAGGGTGCAGGCACCAACGTTGACTTCCTCATCTTCCATACGACACAAGTCTCCCGCGTCCTCTTCAAGCTCTTTCAAGCTCGCCCACGATCCCAAGCATGCCAACGTGTTGTCTGGTTCACTCATCCGTGGGCTTGAGTGTCGTCGCGGCAAATGCTTTAGCCAGCTTTCAGTATTTGTACCTTTCTCTGTGCGCGGAGCAGTCGCAATAGTGGTCTGAAGATGCTCTAATCGCGCTTTTGCACCTTTAGCCTCTTGAACGGCTTCAGCAACCTTCTTCGCAATTTTATCCTTAGCTCTTCGCTCCTCTTCAAGCGCAGCAAGCGTAGTAGCCGCAACATTCGATTTCGCGGTTGAGTTTGCAATTTGCGTTCGGGCGTCATCCAACTCTAATCTCGCCATTTCGCACTCTTTCTCCAATCTACTCTTTTGAGAGTCAATAAGAGAAAGTTGCTCTTTAATTTTCGTAGCTTCGAGCTCTATAGCCGCCACCTTGCTTGCCCAAGCTTCATTATTTCTAGTGAGCGCCGCTTCAAGCGTCTGCTTCGACACACCCTCCTTCTCAGCGATCACCTTCGCTTGCATAAGTTTACGATTCATCTCACCAAGTTTGAGGACTTCGAGGCGAGCGGCCTCCAACAACGCGTCACGCATTTGAGGGTGATTTGATCGGGCAAGTGAACCAGCTTGCCGCTCGTCTTCATCATCGCTTGATAGACCAAGCGCGTTGGACCAGTCATCATCTTTGCTCGACGACGCACTTCCTTTAGCTAAGCGCGCCTTCAGCTGTTCGATTTTATGCATCAACTCGGCGTTTTTATTCTTCTCCATTTGAAGAGCTTCATTAGAAAGTGCTGTCGTTGAGCGTTCAGCGTCAATTGATGACCCGATTAGCATTGCCGTCGGCAGTGTATTCTCCAAAGCCTTGCGAGCTGATTGCTCGTGCTTGAGCTCGGCATTCAACCTCGATATTTCGTTACCTAATTGTTCTCTTACGCGTCGCAGTTCTTGTCCATAGTGGGAAGTCGCATCTGACCGAGTCATGGCCTGCAAGTCGCTTACGCGACCTTGGAGAAACTCATTGTGCCGCATAGTTTCAGCTAACGTCTCCTTTGCTTCCTTGACCTCTTTTTCCGCAGTCTGATAGCGCAATATCGCACTGTTCGCCAGTTCGTTCGATCCGCGCCACTGTACGGAATTCGCCTCAGCTTGAGTCGCACGCTCAGTGAGCGCGATGACTTCGCGAGCGTCAGAGCGAATTCGCATTCGTGCTTGTTCAAGTTCGATCGCTAAAGTTTCGTTTTCGGCCGCGGATGCCGCAGAAAGCGCTGCAATAGTATCTTGTAATTTGTTGCAGTCCTGAGAAAGTGCTTGAACCTTATGATCGGCTGCCGTCGTCACTTTCGAGGCGTTAGTGAGTTCAGCTACAGCTTCTTGAAGCAGCCGTCCGCGTAACGCGTCGATTGAGCCACCGTTTAGTGCTTCCGCGGCGAGCGCTTCGGACCCTTCGAGCGACCAAACTCGTGCGCGTAATGTTGCGCTTTCCGCCTCCGCCGCCCGTCGCGCGCTCTCCGCCAATTCTAATCGACTTTGTGTTCTATCTAACACTCGCTCGGCGGTTTGCAGCGCGACGCGCAGTTCGCTCACTCGCCGTTGCAACCCATCGTTTTCGGCACTCGGCGCGATCGGTCGAACCAAGCGTTGGTGATTAACATCAACCAAGCTATCGGTTTCACCTCGCGCGCGTTGCGGCGTCGAAGGCGTCGTCGTCATCGATCGCGACCCCGCACCGTCCCTCGCTCGAACGTCCGACCGATCGTCCTCGCGCGTCGGGCTCGCCTTCGTCAACGAGCTCGGAAGTACCGTATTCGGGCTCGTATCATTCACCACAGCGCGTTTCATCGACGGTGGTGGTGGTGTCGCGTACATCTCCCTCCCCTCGTCTCGCTTCTTCGTCGTTCCTCACCCGTCGTCGTTCAACGCGCGCGCGCGATCGATCGATCGATCGATCGATCGATCGCGCGCCCGAGGCGTGGTCTTCGTCCTCGGTCTCGCGCGCGATCCGATCTCACGTCGTCCCTCCCGTGGTCGAACGACGGGAGATGAACGAAAACACCTTCGTCGTGGACGATCGCGATCGGTGACGATCGCGTGTGCGTGTGCGGTCGAACGCGCGCGAGCGCGAGACCTGGGGATTAATCGCTCGATCGGTCAACCACCTCGTCCGGGCGTCGCGTCGCGTCGCTCGACGGCGACGAGGGACGAGGGACCCCTTGGACGAGTGATGACCGACGACGAAGGGGACTGGAAAAAACGACCGCACGAAACCACGAAACCTCGTGGAGAGGTCGGTCGGTCAGGGTGGTCGGTCGGTCACGGCGGTCGGTCGGTCACGACGACTCACGACGACTCACGACGACTCACGACGACTCACGACCTCACGACTCACGACCCGTCGACTCACGACCCGTCGTTCGGTCGTTCTTTCGCCCGTTCGTCGAATGACATTTTGTCGGACACACGACGCGATGTGTGCGCGCGCGATCGCATAGACAACGAACAGTGGTCACATGCCGTGAGCGACGTCGAACGCGCGCGATCGCGCGCGCGTCGAACGCGCGCGCGAACGGGTGCGACGCGAGTGACTCGCGCGCGATCGATCGAGCACGAGACATGCTCACGCTCACGACCGTCATCGCCGCGCGCGAGCGCGCGTTGGAGAGAGCGTCCGCGTCGCTCGTGACGTCGCGCCCGTCACCTGGACGACGACGAACACTGGTCGTCGTCGCCGGGCGCAAGGAAGATAAAAGTGCAAAAAACGCGAAGAGCGAGAGCAAGAGCGATAAGAAAGACTCAAAAGACACGAAAGCGATCGCGGTAAAGGCGCTGAAACCTCCCACGGAAGCCAAGGCGACGTTCAAAATTGGAAAGTTTTCGCTGGATGTGCCAGTGACTCTTCCGCAGAGCGTGCGCGACGCACCGCGCCCGGCGGTGTACGCGGCGAGCGCATTAGGACTGTTGATGATAAAGAGAGTTTTATTTCGTGGACGTAGACGTAGCAAAGGTTCACTCGGAGAGCTGGAAGACCGAGGAATGTTGGATGAAAACCGCGACGTGGATGAAGAAAAATTTTACAAAGGCATGATGAAGCAAGTTCGCACGGTTCAAATGCCCGAACTGACGGATGAACAAATCAAAGCGGCACGAGAACGTCGTCGACAATCTTCGGGTGGAGATGAAGATTTCTCCAAGTCAATAGCCGCGACGGAGATCCCGGCCAACCACCCATGGGCGATGAAGGAAACCGTGACACGCGAACAGGAGGAGGAACAAGAACGCAGAGTGCTCGAGGCCAATCGACCGGTGAAGCGTCGCCGTGCGCCGCCGCCCTCGAGTTAGGAAGATTTCAGTGGCTATCGGTTTGTATTGTAATACGACTAGTATTTCTATCGCTCACGTCAAAATGTTAAGTTCAAAGCTCTTCGCGTGGTACTTCCGGGATCTGATACGGATCAACTTGAACGTCTGCACTCAGTCCATCATCCCCGAGAAAGGCGTGTTCGACGCCAAAATCGCTGACAAAAGGTTCCAAAATCGACGCAGGCTTCATCGGCGGTCGTTGTACGTCTTCCAAAACTTGATTAATGACGATTTTGCTCTTTATCGCGCGCTGATACATGGGATGGAACTGAGCGAGCAGCGGTGTGCGCTTCCAAAGAATGTGTATGACGACGAGGATGAAGAGTGTGAACCCTGTCCAAAGGATAACTCGGTCCATAAATGTCTGTCTCTCGATGGTTGTGATTAATCTCCGTCCAGAACTAAGTTTTGTGGTTTGATTTGAGTATTCTGTACCCGTTCTCTCCATCGTCGTCGTTGACTCTGTCATCACCGCTAAAGTTCTCTCTCCTTTGTCTAATTCCGTCGCCATGACCTGACGAGCCCGTCGCAAGCCGTCCGTCGCCTCACTTGACATCGCCATAGCTCCTTGGCTTTTTATGTTATCCAACTTGCTCGCCACGTTTTGTCGCAGCAACAGTTCTTCGCGTTCATCATCCTCTCGCTTCCTCTCCTTCATCGCGGCTTCCATCGCGGCGTGTCGCATGATCGATCTCGTAGATTCCAGTGCAAGATCACGCTCTTGAACGAGGTCTAATATTTCTTTTCGTTCGTCACCGATCGCTTCTTCGGCTATTTCTTTCAACTCATCAATCAGTGCGCGCAGGGCGAGGACATCCTCTCGAGCGCGCCGCACGCCGTCTTCTCGCGCGTCGTCGCTCGAATTCGCGCAGGACACATCGACGCGAGTTAATATATCTCGCTCGAGCGTTCGTATGGCGCCGTACACGTCCAGCGCTTCGTCTTTGAGTTTTGCCATATCCCCGTCCCCGTTCGTCGCGCGCGCCCGTCGATGGGGAACGAGCGTCGATAACGGCCTGGACGTCGACGCGCTGGGGTTTACGAAAGTGTTAACGTATATATCGCATCGCATTTTCGCACGATGTACATGTTGACGAGGTTTTAAAGTCATGAGATGCGCGGGGTAATTGATGACGCCACCAAAAGCCTCGAGCGACGGAGCGACGCAATCTGGATTGCAGAATAATCCACGGAACTCGCGACCTCACACGACACGGCACGCGTCCGGGTCGTATCACTCCCACGATGTCGTCAGGATTTCGCGTCCTGCACTTGGTGCGGCCGTTCTTGAACTTCCTTCCGGAAGTTAAAGCCGCCGATCGTAAGATTTCGTTTCGCGAAAAGACGCTCTACACGTGCATCGCCCTCTTCGTGTTTTTGGTGTGCTCACAGTTGCCTTTGTATGGGATCAACACTGCGAGCGGTGCCGATCCGTTCTATTGGGCGCGTGTGATCATGGCGAGTAATCGAGGGACGTGCATGGAACTCGGGATTTCCCCAATCGTGACGTCTGGGTTGGTGATGCAACTCTTGGCGGGGTCTAAGATCATCGAGGTGGATGAGAGCGTGAAGGAGGACAGAGCGCTTTTGAATGGCGCGCAAAAGCTTCTCGCAGTGTTGATCACGATTGGCGAAGCTGTAGCGTATGTCGTGAGCGGAATTTACGGTGATGTTCGAGACTTGGGTGTTGGTAACGCCATGCTCATCATCATCCAACTCTTCTTCGCGGGAATCATCGTCATTTGCTTGGACGAGCTATTACAAAAGGGTTACGGCTTAGGATCAGGTATCTCACTTTTCATCGCCACCAACCAATGCGAAAGCATCATCTGGAAGGCGTTCTCGCCGACTACGGTGAACACTGGTCGTGGGACTGAGTTCGAAGGTGCGATCATCGCATTCTTCCACCTCATGCTGACGCGCACGGACAAAGTCCGCGCGATGAAGGAAGCTTTCTACCGCACCAACTTGCCGAACATAACCAACTTGATGTCCACTATTCTCATCTTCTTGATTGTCATCTACTTCCAAGGATTCCGCGTCGATTTGCCGGTACAATCTAAGCAAAACCGCGGGTATGTGCAAAACTACCCAATCAAGTTGTTCTACACGTCCAACATGCCGATCATCTTGCAGTCTGCTTTGGTATCCAACTTGTACTTTATCTCCCAACTCTTGTACAAGAGGTACGGTGGTAACTTTTTTATCCAGCTCTTCGGTCGTTGGCAAGAAAACGAGGGAAATGGTCAACTCATCCCCACCGGTGGTTTGGTGTACTATATTTCTCCACCGACGTCGTTGGCTGATATTGCGGCTAATCCGCTCCATGCCATCTTCTACGTCACCTTCATGCTCTCCGCCTGCGCTTTGTTCTCGAAGACTTGGATCGAAGTATCCGGTTCTTCCGCTAGAGACGTCGCGAAGCAACTCAAGCAGCAGCAAATGATCATCAAGGGTCACCGTGATGTCAAGATGGAGAAGGAGCTCAACAGGTACATTCCCATCGCCGCAGCATTCGGTGGTATGTGCATTGGCGCGTTGACCATCGTGGCGGACTTTTTCGGCGCTATCGGCTCTGGTACTGGTATTTTGCTCGCGGTGACGATCATTTACCAGTACTTTGAAACGTTTGAAAAGGAAAGACTGATGGAGGCGGGTTTGATGTTCAACTAAATGACGCGTCCCCTTTGTTCTTCCTGGACGTTTTGTAGCGACGTTTATTAGTACGAAGTGACAACTAGATGGATTTACTTAGTGGTTTTTAATAAATCTTATCCGGAACGTCAGAAGGGGCTTGAAGCGTGAGGCGCAGCTGACTGTGCTTTGCGCTCTCCACTGAACCGATGTGGTCATTGTGACTATCGGCGACTGCAGCGTCTTGGCGCGCGCGGATTTCATATCGAACGGCTTTTTCGATTACAACGGTAAACTCGATGCTAAAATTTTGCGAGAGTTCTTCGTCAATCTGAAAGCGTCTACAATCGCACACAACCTGTGCCCGGCGCAAACTAAAATGAGGAGTGGCGCACCCGCCTCTATCTCTCCGAACCAAAAGCCCCACGGCTCTTTTACAAAACCTTGTTCTTCGCACCACCACGGAGCTTCTTGACGCGGTTCTTCTTCTCTTTGATGTTCTTGCGAGACTTTTGGACCTTGGACTTCAAGCCTGCGCGAATGAGGCGGTGCTTGGGTTCAAACTTCTTCAACGCCTCCACGTCGTTATAGATCAAACCAAACCCGGTGGACTTACCACCACCAAACGCCGTTCGGAACCCGAAGATGGACACGCACTTCTCATCCTTGACGTTGTACATCTTAGCTATCTTCTCTTGGAGCTCAGTCTGTTGGGAAAGAACGAATGTCGCGGTCAGCACGTCGTCAAGAATGCGTCCAGCGAATCAACTCTAGGGTCAGGAAACCCCAGTACGGCGAATCAGTCGAGCAATCATGCGTACCTTGGCGACGTTGGCGCGGCCAGGATGGAGCACGTCGACGATCTATAGTTAGAAAACACATTTTGTCAGTAATTCGTTCGATCGCGTTCGATACTCAAACGTCGCATCGCACGCGGGGACCCCCGATCGCGTAACGCGTTCGCACGTCAAGCTCGCGCGCATCGCCCGACTTCATGATCGTTTGGTGACGTACAAATTGACGGCGTTGCAACAACGGGTTGGTCATAAACTTGCGCGTACGGATGGTACAGGACGTGTTCGTCATGTTGAACTCCTTTGCGTCTTCAAAAGGCGGATGTTGTCGTCGCGGGTCACCGCGTCGTCGTCGATGGGCAGGCGCGCTGGACCCTAGAGTAAACACCCGGGAGTGCGAACACGAGTTCAGAGAAGGTGCGAAACCCGCCCCGCGAGCGAGAGGCGATTGCGTGGGAAAGAACTTCACACCCAAGCGTACGATTGACGACGCGAGCGATACAAATGTCCAAAGCCGCGTTTGCCGGCCTCAAAGCCGTCCAGGAGCTTCGCTTTCACTTGTGTCAAACGAGCAAAGGCAGCGAAGGGGTGCGAAATTTCTTGCTCCAAAGTTATAAAAACTTGAAAGCGGCATCACCGGCGACGCCGATACTGATCCGCGAAGCGGCTGGAGTTCAGGGCAAACTGTACGCGCGATATGATTTCGGCGTGGAAAAGCACGTCTCGCTCGAAGGACTCGACGCAAAGGCGGTGGAGAAATGCTTAAATGAGTTGGTGGCGTCGGCGCCGTGAGCGCGATCGAGCGAGCGCAATCGAGGGCGAGGCGCGGCGCAAACGCACGGAGAATGCGACGTCGAAGGAGAATGGGACATAGAAAATTAGTCTAAACGTGTAAATTTTATCACCAAATATTGGTCTAAGCGCTAACTCTAGAGATCAAAACGTGCGGCATGGAGTCACTGGTCACGCAAAACGCCCATCGACGCCACCTTGAACGCAGCGTTAATTTTTTCTAACTCTAACTTTGCCTCTGCAGTGACTTGCTCCAACTCTTTGCTCACCTTCTCGTGCTCAGCGTGGAGGTCAGCGATGCGTTTACGCGCCGCCTTCTCGTCGGTATCGATCTTTGGAAGAGAGCGCGCGAGCTCTGTAATCACTCGTTGAGTCTCTGCGATCGACGCCGCCATCTCATTTATAGTCTCGCGCGTGACCCCACCCGGCGGTAATTCATCGCTTAATTCCCCATTTGCACCGACGACAGCCTGCGGGTGTGACGAAGATCATCGATCGTAAGTAAAAGTCGACGCCACGAGCGAGCGCGACGGCAGGATTCGCTTGTACGTGTGTCGCAGCCGCGGGAGTCTAATAACGTACAGGCAAAGCATCTCGCTGTAACGTTCCCGCATAGTTGCAAAGCAGTTGACACAGCACATTGATCTGGTCCTGCAACTGCGTGACGGTGTCGGCCATTTTGACGGCTTGACGCCAGTGGCCAAGAGGCGTGTTGTGAAGTGCGTTTCTAAGTGTTTTACGCGGCTATGGCTATAACAACGGTTAGGGAATTTAATGATCACTAGGTGCGACGCGTCATGCATTGCCAAATCGATGGCGGATCTATATCCGCATCGGCTGACATTGGTCCCGCAGCTCTCATGTTTGCTCGCGCTTCTACGTAGTACCAACGGAACCACATGCACTTTATGAAACCTTTCAAACCAGCTAAGTGAACGAGTAAATCCCCTTTGGCATAAAACGACGGTTGGGAATTGAAAACGCACGCGTTCAACACTTTCGTTCGCGCTCGAACGGAGTTCGCTTTCGGATACGGTTCGCCTTGAACTACGCGCCTCCAAATCGTCGATTGATACAGATAATGAAACGCGCGCTGTTCGTATTTGAATAGCATGTTCCACGCCTTGGGCGCTATGAACTGTTCTTGCGACCACATTTCATCTATAAACCACAGCGCCCACGGGGTGTTTCTAACCATCCAAACTCCACAGTTCACTCCGTTCGAATCCGCGGCGAGCATTTGATCGTAGTTGTAATCCACAATGTCCTCCAACTTGAGGTGTGGATTCATCAGGACGGTGTCGATGTCGACGTAGAGCAGAAAGTCGTAATCTGGAAGGTACTTTCGCATCGCTAGCAGCTTACTCCAGCTGGTCGGTCTACTTGGATCGACGATATCCTCGTCTACAATTAAATCATAACCGTGTATGTCCGCATACGCTTGTTTATTTGCCGTCGACGTCGCGCAAATCGACTCCACGCCGGCGTCGCACAAAGAAATCATCCCCACCTTAAGCTTCTTCGGCCGTAGCCCGGGCAAGTTTGTGGTATCTCCCGGGGGTAAAGTCGAAATTGGTCTCGTATCTACCAGTTCTCGCGGGGCTAACGACGTTGGTTCGCACGGGTACGGTCTCTTAAACGGGTTAAACCACTCGCGCGCGTACACTTTATTGAATCCCGAGCACGCCTTGTGTATGAACGGTCCGAACGCCCAGAACAGCGCCGCGAGGGCGAGAAATGACAATCGCGATGTCGACTGTCCATCCTTTCGTCGTCTCGCGGTGAATCTTCCCGATTTCATCGTCGGTTGTGTTTGCCCGTTCCCCGCCACGCCGTTCGGCGTTCCGGAACTTCCACTCGCGTGTCCGTGCGCGTTCGTCCCTCGCGCGTGCGACTTCATGCGACGTCTCCCCGCCCGTTCGCCTCGACGTTTTCGTGCGCGTTCGTCCTCCTCTCCCGTCGCTTCGTCGCTTCGTCGCTCCGTCGCTTCGTCGCTTCGTCGTCCGTCGTCTCGCGTCGTCCGTCGACGACGGAGCGACGGTCGTCGTGGGTGGCGTTCGACCGACGACGAGTCATGACCCCTACCATCTGTCCCACACTGTGACGAGTGACGACTCGACTCGACTCGACTCGACCCCGCACTCGACTCGACCCCGCACTCGACTCGACCCCTGTCGACCTCGATCGACGACGACGACGAGCGATCGACGACGCCGCACGATCGATCGCGTGGGTGTGTGATGAGTTTTTACGACAGCGACGATTCGTCGTCGTCGAACGATGACACACGACGAAGTGACGAAAAGAAAACCAAGAGCGATGGCGAACGCGAGGACGACGGAGGAGGGCGAATGACCACCGCCCTGGGCGTGCTCGGGGGAGCGCCGATGGAGACGTCGATCGGGGCGTTAGGGGCGTCGATCGGGCGAATGAAACGACGAGATGCGAATGAACGATCGACACAAACGATAAAAGATAAGGAAGAGAGGACACACGAAAACCCATTCGAAGCGAACGAACGCGAACGAGAGCGTGACAGAGAACGTTTAGGAGTGACGTTTGAAGATCGCGACGACGCGCGCGCGCGCCCCGAGGCGGTGGATGAGAACACAGTGGAATCCATCGCAACATCGATGCGCGATATCCCGCTCGATGGCACACGAAGTGAGATGTTTACTACGCCCAAAAAAGCGATGCAAGGGTCGATGATGGAGCGAACGGCGCCGTACGCGACGTCGCCTCCGACGCCATCGGTGGGCCAGCGCTCGAGTTCATCAGCGGCGTTGGCGAACGGAGGGTTCCACGCCGACGGTACGCTGAGCTACGGAGACTTGCTCGCACCGCCACCATCATATGCGGATAGCGTGATGTACACGCAGCCAGAAATCCAGCCCATGAGAGGCCATCGCGATCGAAGTGGCGACGGCGTAAGCGTCTTTTTGGGCGGTCAAGGTGAAGACGAGGTTGAAGGTGGAACGCTTCAAATTTGGGTCACCGATCCGAAGATTGAAGCCGAAGTCGGTGGTTCTTTGGTTGGCAAGCGCGTGACGCATTACAAAATTACCACGCGAACGACGATTCCATCGTACATCCAAAAAGAAGCTATCGTTTGGAGACGGTTCCGGGATTTCGTCGGGCTCGCCGACAGACTCTCCGTCGTTCATAGAGGTCTCTTTGTTCCGCCTAGACCGGAGAAAACTGTGGTGAATTCCACCGAAGATAATTTCGTGCAAGAACGGGCGACACAGTTACAGCAGTATTTGGTCAAAATCTCAACGCACCCGGTGCTTCGTCATGGTAATCCTCTTCGTATATTCCTGACGCATCAAGATTTAGGAGCGAGCGTGGAGTGGTTCAATATGACGACGCGAATCGTCACTGCGACTATTCCAGCGTCGCCAGAGGCCCCGCAGCGCCCACCGCTCGCGATATCGTCTCCTGGACAATCGCGAGACTTTGGTCGTTTCTTCAAGGAGCTTCGACAAACGGTGGTACAGTCGACAGCAGTCACCGCTGTCGGTGGAGCACTCGGCTTGGAGACGGTAAAACCAAAAGTAATGGAAGAAGACGCATCTTTTCTCGTGGAGAAAGACAAAGTTTTAAAATACGAACAAGAATTGTCTACCATGTCTCAAAAGGCAACGAAAATGCTCACTTTGCAGCAAAAGTTTGGCGAGGCCATCGGGGAATTTGGTATGGAATGTTTGAAATTCGCTCGTCTTCAAGAAGAGGAAGGAGCTCGTCTCGGGAAGTACAGTGAAAATGGAATGGCATGCATGACAGGGGCTAATGAAATGAGAAAAGCTGGTAACACGTCCGTCAAGGTGGGCCGCTTAGCTCGCACGGCGACGGCGCAAACGGCGCAGTCGTTGGAGCCCTTGCATGATTATTTGAAGCTCATGCCGAGCGTGCGTAAATCTGTGGCCGATAGAAATGAATCGCTGTTGACATTGCAAACCGTGCTCGCGGATGGTGATCGATTAGATCTTCGTATCGCCAAGTTGACGCCGGATTTAACGAAGATGCGAAAGGTTGAAGAACTCAAGTTTGAACTAGAGCGTACTCGTGCGTTGTGTGAAGCTGCGAGAAATGATTACAACGAAATTCAAGAACGTCATAGAGAAGAATTCTCGCGCTTGGAAAAGGAGCGAGTTGCACAATTTCATGAAATGATGTTGAGCCACGCTCGCGTGCAAGTGGCGAACGCCGAAAGATCGTTGTCACTTTGGCGCGGCCTCGCCGAGGAATTTGGGGCCCGAGCCTCTGAGTGGACCTCGCCCAAAGCTGAGCCAGTTGATGAAGGAGAATTGTCGTAATCTGTGTAATAACCATGTTCTATTTTGTACACTAAATCTACTAACGTTTTCTATGTTGTACACTAAATCTCTTCACAGGAGCTACTGTTTAGTTCACCTTGATTCTTGGTGGGCTTCTAGGCACCACAGGCCTGGTTCCTGGCGCTGGAGATTTTGCGCCCCAACGCTCCGCGCTCGAACTCGCGTTGGGCGTTTGGCCGAGCGTTTGCGCCCCCCAAGTATGTATGGCGATCCCAAACGCGAGTTTGAAACAAACCGACATGACTGAGATGGCCATGAGAAAGAAAGTTGAGCTAAAGTACAAAATGGTTTGATCAAAAATTCCCCGCGTGAGCGCATTTGATGACTCGGCACTTCGACGCAACGTTTTATACAACCCAGGTAAGACTCGAACTATCACGGCCGCCGGCGCTAGCGGAACAAATCCCACGACTTGATGAATTTTGTAGGACTGCGTCAAATGCACGTGATCTCGGCACATTTGGCGATAAAATCGGCGATACACCCCAGGACGCAGTCCGTTAAACTTCGCCATGAACGAATGCTTCACAATATCCACAAAAATTTCAGACCCGATGACGAGCATTATGTCTGTGACAAACTTTCGTGTCATCGCAGCTTGAATAGACCCTGCCGCTATGATTCTCTGGGCAGTGACGAATAACAGGCACACGCTCAAATGAACGCGTTCGATGACGTCTAGTCGACTGACACCAAACAATTTTTCTGGATCTTGCTTCTTAAACACGTGCCCTTTCATCTCAGAAAAATTATTTGAGATCAAAACTAGCAGCATGGCATTCGTGTGGCTATTTATGGCCACCGACAGCGTCACAGCGTGAGTGAGGAGGATGAACGTGTGCGCCACTGTTGCGCCAGTAGACAGTACAATGTCCACCGCCAAGCGAAGCGCGGATTTGATGTGATCCATGGACGCCCCGTTCGTCGCTGCGTTGACGCAGTTGTGCACGCTGTTTTGCAACGCATCCATCACGTTACTATTGAACGAGCACAGGAGCTTATCAAACGTCTCCAACACGGAACACATCATGTAAAGCTTCATCACTTCTTGCCCGCGAATGTAGTGGTAGATGACGCTCACGTCGAGCATGTGTGTGTACGTCACGGCTACGGTCAGCATGAACAGCCACAACACATCGTTGAGATGTTCACGCGCGTATGGATGAATTCCCCACGCTTGTCTCTTTGCCGTCTTCGTAGTTCGTGTTCCCGCATTCACCACGAGTCGCACCGTTTGCGACATGACGCGCACCGGAAGCGACGTAAACAGTCCTAAAATTGCATCCGCACACAACAATCCACCGTATAAACAGAACTTTTCGAGCTCGACTGGTATATACCACAATAAATCGAACACTCGCTCGCGCGCGTGTGACATGTCCGGATCGTCTTCGCGTTGTCCCACTCGAAGTCCCAATTCTAAAGCGCAATAGTTCCACACCGAAGTCATCCCATTCGGCGGTGCTTTCGGATTCGTCACCACGGCATCCACGACTTTGTCCTCATCCATCTCATCTCTTTCGTCGTCATCCGCGATCGTCCTCGCTCTCGGTCGCACCGTCATCGGTCGTCCTTCATTCCCCCGTCGTCGCGCGCCCGCGTTGAACATCCTCGCGTGGTCGTCTCGCGACGTCGACGCGACGTCACCCCCGTCGCTCGCATTCCCGTCCGTCATCTCTCCCATCTCTCGCTCGACGCGCGCGCACGGCGGTCGTTCGTCCGTCGTCCTCCGTCGTCGTCCTCCGTCGTCGTCGTCGTCGACAGGCGTCAACGCGACGTCTCTGGCGTCAACGCGAGGTCTTTGGCGTCGAAAGCGAGCCGTCGTCGTTCCGTCGAACCGGCCGTCGTCCAGTCCAGCAGTCGTCCGTCCGTCGACGCGAGCGATCGCGTTCGCGTTCGACGTCGACGGGATTCGCGCGACGCCCGAAGGCGGTCGAGCGATCGTCAGTACGACGTCGACGCGAGATCGTCATAAAAGCCCTACCATCGTAAACGACACAGGAGTGACGTAGTGAACACTTCAAACCCTTAAACTACAAAACCATATCACACGCGAGCACGTGGACACGCGGCGCCGCCATGGACGCGGTCGGCGGCTGCGTTCCCGCACAGCGCGTCGCGGTGCGACGACGCCTTGGACGAGTCGAACGACGACGACGGACGGACGGCGACGACGAGGCGACGGCTATCGCGCACTTTTTGACGACGTTCGTGTTCCGTCGAATCAGCGCGCGTGGAGACGAACGCGAGGGACGAACTCGCTGCTGACACGCGAGCCGCGAGTGACGTTCGCGTGCTCGACGTCATCACCAACATCGTCAAAGACGTCGACGACGACGACGACGACGGCGACCGATCGCGCGCGGTGTCGTGATGTTTAAATCACCCAACGGTGATCCCGGAAATGGCGAAGTCGAGCTCGGAAGTTCGCCGAGTTGGAGGTGCGTGCGCACTAATCGCACGCGCGCGCGCGGGCGAGAGGAAACCCCGATGATAGGACGACGGCATCGAGACAACGTCGAGGCGTCCCGAGCGGTCGCACGCGGAGTGCACGGATTTAAATCACACTGAATTATTCCCATCGCACGCGCGCGATGTCGATGGGAAATCGTCTTCAGCGATCGTCGTTCAACCCCGCGTTCGTCGCTTCCGTGGTGGCGACGATGACGATCGACGGAAGAGCGACGCACGAGCGAGGACTGGGCGGACTGACGGTTTTCATTGACGTCGACGCACAGGGAATACGAGAGCACGTTTTCGAGGTTATTACACGATGAAGTCTTGAACCGCGCCGGGCACGTCGCCGGGGACGACCTCGTGCGCAGCGCTTCGGCCGTGGACTTGGTGCGTGTGGTTCCAGAACGTTCGGCCGCCAGGTTGAACCGAGGGTTGTCGCGCGCGACACGGAGCGCGTTTCGATATCGTTATCATTCCCGAAACGCGACGTGGATTTGGTTCCAACGATTTGAAACGTGAACAATGTGACTGACGATGGCGTTCTCTACGTGGTTTTATCTTTCATGCAGTCGTACGGCAAACAGGCGGACGAAGACAATCGGTACAACGAGAGCGGACGCTTCGGCGGGCAAGGTGGGTTCAAAGGCGGGTTGTTCTCGCAAGACGACGCATCCGTCCCTCAACATGGGCGATCCAACGCTGGTACCGTTGTTTCCAATGGTGTTTATGCTCAGAGCAGTGCGTATGGTTTACCTTCCGACTTGACTAGCGCGGGCAATGACTTGAGCGGCGGGATTGATTCCACCGACGTCGTCAGCGCGTTTTCATCATTTGGTTTGGGCACCGATGTACCGCTTCGACCGGCGACCGCACCTCTTCCGCCTCATAGCGGTCGTGGAGGAGCTAGTTCGTACGTTGGCGGTGCTTCGCGATTTAGCAGCAGCAATAACGGTATGGTCTCGCCTGGCGTCTACGGCGGCGTCGGTGTTATGGACAAGCAAAATCCGCAAGCCGCAGCTCTACTTCAACTTCAGCTGCAACAATTACAACAGTTGCAGCAATTGCAAGGTGCTCCGACGTCTGGTATGCCGGGTATGGGTGTGTTCGACGCTAGCGGTGTGGGATTAGGTGGTATGGGTGTGCCAACGCCTGAGATGGCACAACTTCTCGCGGCGAACCTCAACGTTGGCGGGATGGGTGTCAATGGCGGTGGGTATGGGGCAAACGGTCAACCGCAGTCCATGGCTGAAGTCTACCAGGCGGCTTATGCTGCTGCATTCTACGCTCAACAACAGCAGTTGCAGAGCTTGATGCGCATGCAACAAGTGCCTGGGTTGCTTCACCCGAACGCGTTAGCCCAGCAGCAACTTCAGCAATTTGCTGGCCTTGACAATGGGATGAATGGCATGGGTGGCGTTGATGGGGGCTATGGCCGTATGAACGGTCGTGATGATCGTTCACGTGTTGGACGAACCATGGGCCGTAACCGCGCGGGCGATCGTGGTGATCGTGGTGGTGGCCTTGGTGGTGCAGGTGGTATGCAGTCGCTTTCGGGTTCCGTTGCGCGATCTGATTCTCCCCCATCTGAGGCAGAAATCGCTGAGATGGACAGTCGATTTGGTTCCGTTGAGAACTGCGTTGGGCAAATCTCTGTGCTCGCCCGCGATCAACACGGTTGCAGATTCTTGCAGCGCAAGTTCGACGAAGAAGGTGCAGCAGCAGTGAATTTGTGCTTCGACGAAATCATCACTGAAGCCGTCGAGTTGATGATGGATCCGTTCGGCAACTATCTGGTTCAGAAGTTGATCGAATGTTGCAGCGACGAGCAGCGTTCTGGTGTTTTGCGCGCGGTTTCCGTCGTCAAAGAAGATAACCCCGATGGTTTGCCTGAGCTTGTTACGATTGCTTTGAACACGCATGGCACACGCGCCGTTCAAAAGCTTATCGAAATGCTCAACTCTCCTGAGGAGGTTGCTCTTGCGACGAACGCTTTGCGACCTGGAGTTGTTACTTTGATCAAAGATTTGAATGGCAATCACGTCATTCAGCGTTGTCTTCAACGATTATCGTCCGAGGACAACCATTTTATCTATGATGCTGCAAAGGTGCACTGCGTTGAGATTGCGACGCACCGTCACGGCTGTTGCGTTCTCCAACGTTGTATCGATCATGCCGTGGATGAACAGCGCCGACCGTTGGTGCTTGAGATTGCCTCGCAAGCTCTAGTGCTTTCACAGGATCCGTTCGGCAACTACGTCGTTCAATACATCTTGGACCTTGGCTTATCGTGGGCCAACGCTGAAGTCATGACGCAACTAATTGGCAACTACGCGGAGCTTTCCATGCAAAAGTTCAGCTCCAACGTCGTCGAAAAGTGCCTCAAGTTGGCCGACGCATCTCTCGAGAAGAACAGAAACATCGTGGTTCGTGAAATTATGCTGTCACCACTGTTGGATCGTCTACTTATGGATCCTTACGGAAACTACGTGGTGCAGTCGACGCTCACCGTTACCAAAGGTGTGCTTCACACCGAATTGGTCGAGCGCATTCGACCGCACTTGCCATTGATCAAAAACAGTCCGTTTGGTAAACGGATTTTGCGATTGCTCTTGGAAAACAAGAAGTAGGTACGGATTGATTCGTTGTCCTTGCTTTCCAAGAGCGTCGAGTGGGTAAAGGGGGTGATGGTTTTTTTGGTAAGTCAAAGAAATCCTGTAAATCAATGATAAATGTCGTCCGTACTCGGACTCTGCGGTGGATGGAGTTCGCGTACCTTTTAAACGCAGACATCAAAGGGTCTAATACTCTTTGATGGCTCGCTTATACCAGCAGTTGTGCATCAGAAATATATCAGAAAAAACAATCCGCTGTCGCGCGTGACAGCGTGACTTGGGGGCTTGCCGCCGGGCATGCGCCTTATATACGACTACGAAGTTTTGTAATAATAATGAATTCATTGCTTCAACGCCGTCTATCGTTTGAAATTCATGTTAATCGCCTCATCAAGATCCTTCACGAGCGAAAGGCTCGGGTCGCGCGCAAAGGCAGTTTGATGCCCAGGGTTTACAGGTGCCTTGGTAACTCTAACTCGACGTCACTTTTCTTCCGTCCTCATGGGGTGCGTGTGCGGCAAACCCGAGGTCGAAGACGTCGTGACGCCAGAGGAACGTCGCGCGCGCGCTCTCGCCGCCGCAGAGAGTCGGAATCAATCGAGCGAGAGGCGCGGTATCAAGGTGCGTAAGAATATAGTAGGCTCCAGGTGCACGACGCCTCGAGCACCGCCGTGACGACTGACGCTGTGATTCAACGCCACTTTTCGCAGAGTGAATCGATGGTAAAGAAAGTCAAGGCTTCACAGAGCACGAAGACGACTGGTGGAACGTATGAGGATCGCAAAAGTGCACAGATGGCACGCGACTGGGCGTCGTAGAAAGTAGTAGAATTGTAACATGTACTGTATTTAATTAATAGAACACTCATCAGCTAGCGAATGAACGACGCACAAGAATAACTGTGTGCGTTTAATCTACTCAATTCCTATTCATGGCGTGGCCTTGGGCATGCTTTTGAACATCGTTGCAAGTTCCCCGCTCTGATGCATTTGCATCAAAATGTCGCTTCCACCCAGAAACTCCCCTTTCACAAAGATCTGTGGAATCGTCGGCCAGTTTGAAAACGTCTTAATACCGTTTCTCAATTCTTCGCTCGCCAATACATTACGGCTCGTGTACAAAACCCCATGATGGTCTAAGATTCGGCACGCCATGTTTGAGAACCCGCACTGTGGCGCCTGGGGCGAGCCCTTCATGTAGATGATCACCCCATTCGCCTCTATGTCTTGCGCGATCACGGTCGAGATGTCCGCTCCCGAAGAAACGTTAGATTTCGGTTTGAAGTCATCGTGCGTGTCCGAGGCGAACGAACGCGAGCGTGAGGACGATACCCCGAACGAAGCGCGCGCCGTGGGTGCCCATGGGCGCCCGACGACTGGCGAGGAAGCGCACGCGTTCGCGACGAGCTCGAGCGAGGGCGCCTTCGCCGAAGCAAATGCATTTAATGCGCGTAGGGCGAACCGACGCTGAGCGGTGGACGACATCGCGAGTGATACGTGAACGCCGCGCGCGGTGTTTAGTGACGCGTAGAAGCGCGTCTGTACAGTACATGACCAGAATTAATTACCACACCCAGACTTAATATTAGGGCGCAAAAGTCTAACACACTATTCGAATATTTTATAACCGATGTATTTCAGCCACGATTGCTGCACTTTCGGGTCGTACTTTTCTTTCAAAGCCCAACGTTCTCCGTCGGCAGTGGCAAACATCGTGGGCGTCCACGGGGGGAGTTCGCCCGTTTTCATGGCCTTATGCAGGCGACGTTGACCGCGCTCAGCCTTCTTCTTAGCCTGACCCGCAGTTTTGATGTCTCGATCGACCAAAGCTTGGAAGAATTCTCCCCACAACAAGTGACTGTCAGTGAAGCCATTCAGAGGTTGCGTAACCGCGCGTGGCGGCGTCGATGAGTTCGGCACGGCTGGACGCCAAAACGGTTGCAAAACCTCGCCTGATTCCGACACTTCATCCACGGCATCGATGTATTTACCTTTGAACTGGATGGCCGCTTCTTTATCGGATCCGATCTTACCCTCGAAGCGATAGCCTCGGCTGGGTAAACCCGCAGTGCCTCGGGGAAGAAAGTTCATTTCGGCGCTCAGCGGAGGACCCTCACTCACTCGTCGAAGTGTCACCGTCCCCACGGTTTCGGAGTATCGCCCTGTGAGTCCGAAGAAACGAATAAATAGCGACGGGTAATCCATGACGTACTTTTCTTTCGTATGCAAATTCTCAAATCGCATTTCGCCTTCAAGCACTACTTGCACAGCCGCGCCTTTAAACACCGGTTTAGCTTTGATGTCGGCGGACAGATGAAGTCCCACGTTATCGTTTTTCAAATCCCAGGTCGTTATGGGCGGGTGGTGGCAGACTTGCTCGGCGCAATATTGTGTCTTACCGCACGAAATTCGATGAGTTTCACCCAATATCGGATTGAGTGGCTTCTTCATTGCCCCGAATGTGTACGGTGACGTCACCCCAGCGCTTGATCCGTTTTCGGTTCGAATAGCGCTTATGTCCAGGTAAAGTTTTACCATTCTCGCCATTCTACGAACTGGATCCGGATGCTTCAAATCACTCCAATCGTTCGTCAACCCTTCCACGACGTAAACAACGTCTTCGGCGACTTGGATTGTACTGAAGGGCACGAAGAAAGTCGGAGGTAGCTCCAAGTCTGTCAAGTCTTGCCCAACCTTCAAGCCTTTGGTGGCCGATGCAAATTCATCTGGGTTGCCCCCTCCCGCGCGCATGCGTTCATGTAACTCTCTCTTCTCCGCTGTCATCAATCCAAGCCGTTCTAACTCGGCCGCCTCTTCCTCCGCTTGCTTCACCGCCGCATCGTGTTCCTGACGCAGCAAATGTCGAACCTTACTCTTCATCTGTTTGATCGCCTCCTGCACGTGCATTTTGTGCTCTTCTTGTTCCCAAACCTTGCCTAACACGAATGGAAACTCAGTTCCCGGCTTAAGTCCGATGTTCTCCGCCGTGATGTCATTCCCATACTGAGCTTCTTCAGCAGCTTCGACGTCGCTAAAGTGGAGCTCTTCGTGTGCGTCAAACCATAAATCATCGTCCACAACGGGGTGCTTCGCCGCCACATTGATTTGGCGCGCCGGTTTAAAGCAGCAGAAGAACCAGCACGACGACATCCTTCGCCCTCTTCAGCGCCGTTCGCGTCGCTGGGGTATCTTTTACCTTTACCCCGTTCAGTCGATGTTCAATTGAATACGCGACGACGGGCGTGGAAGAGAGCGGGGACGCACAAATCAACGTATTTGACGTTTTCTTTGTTATATTTCACCCGCCTCGACGTTTTGACCTCGCGCGGCGTCGACACAGAGGCGTGAAGTGGGGTGCCTTTGCACCTCGAGCAAGATGGGTATCCTTTTCATGGCTAACGTCAGCCGAGTTGACGGCGTGCGACATGAAGTCATCAGAGAACGAACGCCTAAGTGAGCTCGATCGATCGATTGGAAGCGATCCAGAATGAAATGAAACGAAACGCCTAGTAGTGAAGCACTCGGAGATGCGCAAACTCGCCGCGCGTGAGACTCAAGGTTGCTGAGCTCTTGGAGGCGCCGACGCTCGTTCGGCGAGTTTACGCTCTGCGTCCAATCGGCTCTCATAGGCGCGCAACGACGCCTTAAATTCCGCAGTGCGCCGCTTTTCGATTTCAAAACCTTCTCGTATGGCATCTTGACGCTCGCGAATGCGACATTCGCGCCTGATGCGCTCGTCATCAATTTCGAGCGGTACACTCGTGAGCGAGCTTGTCAAACCGTGTGATTGCAAAGCTTCCATTCGCGCCGCTTCGCGAGCAATCAGTGCGTGTTTGGCTTGAGCTATTTCAACGTATACTTGGCTCAATTCTTGCGTGAGTTGTCGCGTAAGCTCTTCCTCTCTATCGGCTTGCGCTTGTGCCGCCTTGCGCGCGTCGATGACTGTTGCGAGCTCCTTTCGCACCGCTTCATGTTCGCGTTCGAGAACGTCAATGGTGCGAAGTAATCGCTCGAGTTGTTTCGGTGGATCACTCATGGGTTCTGACATCGTTTCTCGCCGTCTTGGTCACCAACGACGCTTTTGCCGGCGTCGATTAGTGTCACTCAATCCAAAATCTTGCATCATTGTGTTGAGGAGTCGAGCGTTTAATGACGCCATTAAAACCCTCGACGAGGCACCGATCTCGATGGTGCGCCGTGAGCGACGTCGTGCAGGTCGTTATTTCATCGAATCAATCTCGTCCAAGTGTGAGATCGACAAGATCGATTGCCAATTGAAATTATTCATCTCGCGCATGGACTCTCTGGCTTAGCCTCAGCTCGCGTCACCACAAACGCCGCAGCTACACATCTCGACGCTCGTCTCGCGAAGCGCACATGACCGATGGTGATCGCATTTTTGGTGCGTCGTCGACGTCGACTTCGACGTCGACATCGAGATCGATCAGGCCCGAGGATGTGAAGAACGTCGCGCTCAACCTCGGGCGTGAACGCGAGCGACGCGTCGCCTACGCCAACGACGTCGATCGATGCATCTCCATCACCGCAGCCGATTGCGATGCAAAACGAGCGATACACATATTTAGGAGCAAGAAAAGCATGTACGTGATCGAGTGCGACGTGAAGTGCGCCAAGGTGTTCATGGAGGCGTGCGAGGATTGCGTCGTCACCGTGAAGGGCGGTGTCGTGAGCGAGCACTTGGAGATATGGGAGTGTCAACGCGTTCGCGTGCGCTACGAATCCCCAGTGGGAACGACGCAGGTCGATCAAAGTCACGACGTCGTGCTTTCCTTTGCCGAGCGAGGGTTTTTAGGGGCGGTGGTTTTTGCCACGAGCGTGGACGTTCGAGTGGCCTTCGGCGCTGGAGAGAGCGAGCGATTAGATCGCGACGATCTTGCGTGTGGCGATCACAGAGAGATCCCGCAGTTCATCACGCGCGTCGTCGATGGCGCGTTGCTCACCGAGCGATTGATTCGAGGGAAGGATGAGTACCCGACGACAGAGCGCGAGTTGCGCGCTGCGCTCGGCGACCAACTCACGCACGAACATTTGGATACCGCATCCGCTCGCGCAGAGCTGCGCAAGGACAAAGGAAACGCCGCATTCAAAGACGGCGCGTTCGCGCAAGCATTGGTGCACTACACCGAAGCCCTCGAACTCGACCCGACGCATGTCGTTGCGTTGTGTAACCGAGCGCAGTGCTTTTTAAAGCTCGGTGAACATGAAAAAGCCTTACGCGACGCCGACGCGTGCGTAGCCGTGAAGTTCGACTACGTCAAGGCTCATTTCCGCAAAGGTTTGGCTCTCCACGCCATGCGTCGTTTCCCTGACGCCATCATCGCCTTTGAGCGCGCGCTCGCGTTCGATCCCGCCAACGTCCAGGCCAAGGATGCGTTGCGTCTCGCGGAAGTTCAATGCCAGCGTCTATCCCGTTCGTCCCCATGACCGTCGTTCGGTGTGTTAGTTTAGTTAGTCAGAACCATCCGTCGTTCATCATCATTGTCGCGCTGTCGCTTTCATCTCTCGTTCCTCGTTCCTCGTTCGACGCTCGTCCCGGTTCCCGGTCGACGACGACGTCTAAACCCTGTTTGGATAAGCTCCCAGTCCATCTTCGGCGTTTCGCGCCTCACGTCGCGTCGATCGCGCGCGCGCGGACGAGACATTCGACGTCACATCATCCCTCCACACGCGAATTCGCATTCGCATTCGCATTCGCTTTCGCGCGACATGTTCGCCCATTCCCAAGCGTTCGCTCTCGCGACTCGTCGGTCGATGCAAACCTATCGCGAACGACGAAAGGCGCGCTGCGTGACGCACGCGAGCGCGTTCGACGTCAGAGGGGCGAAGATCACGGGGGTGGGGAAATCGCTCCCGGTGAAATTCTTAACGAACGATGATCTGAGTAAACTCGTGGAGACGAACGACGAGTGGATCGCGTCGAGAACGGGGATCAAAAAGCGACACATCATCACCGGGAATGAGTCGCTCACGAGCTTGGGGGCGGAAGCGGCGATGCAAGCGCTAAAAATGGGAAAAGTGCGAGCAGAAGATGTGGATTTGATAATATTGGCCACATCGAGCCCGGATGATATATTTGGAAGCGCATGTACGATTCAAGCGGCGATCGGGGCGAAGAACGCGTTGGCGTTCGACCTCACGGCGGCGTGTAGCGGGTTTGTGATTGGTCTGGTGAATGGCGCGCAATTTATTCGCGCAGGGGGTTATAAGAACGTGTTAGTGATTGGTGGAGATGTTCTGAGCCGGTACGTGGATTGGAGAGATCGAGGAACGTGTATTTTGTTTGGCGACGGCGCGGGGGCGGCGTTGCTCACGGCGACGGATGCGAATTTGTGTTCGTTGAAGGGATTTGACATGCATTCCGATGGGAGCCAGAACCATCACTTAATAGCGCAGTTTATTAACGGGAACGGTAAGCCGATGGGCGACGGGGCATCGGCGGCGGGGTCTTTTTGTAACATCTCCATGAGCGGGCAGGATGTCTTCAAGTTTGCGGTTCGCACGGTGCCGATGACGGTGAGCAAGTCGCTCGAGCAAGCGGGGATGACGGCAAAAGATATCGATAAGTTAGTGCTCCACCAGGCCAATCAACGCATTATAGATAGCGCCGCGACTCGATTCGGCTTGACCGAGGATAAAGTGGTGAGTAACATTGCCGAGTACGGGAACACATCAGCCGGTTCAGTGCCAATCGTGTTGTGCGAGGCGGTCGAGTCTGGTGCGATCAAAGAGGGTGATATTTTAGCGTTCGCCGGATTCGGTGCAGGCCTCACGTGGGCTTCTGCGATTTGGAAGTTCTAGCCGCATATTCGACGGCGTGTGCAATCACGCCGAGTAGTATCTGTAATTGAAGTTTTCAATTCGTAAAAAAGCCCAGTCGCTCTTCGCAACTGCCTCATTCGCACGCGCGCGACGCGGAGACATGCCTCCCGCTACGGTACTCGCCGTCAACGTTCCAGATGCCGTTGGCGTGCGCGTTTCCCATCTCATAAAGCGTCCTCTGGCCAACACGCACGCGACGACGTCGGGCGCGCCTTGCGATGCCGCGCTCGCGCTCCTAGTGCCGTCGCCCGGCGAACACTTTGCATCGAGGTGCGCCGCAACTGTGCGCGAGGACGACGCGAACGCAAGCGTCATCTACCACGCCAGTGGCAAATATGTATTCGCAACGTCTGTGACGTTCGAAACCGCCTCCAACGGGGACGACGATGCGGAAGTAAAGCGTGGCAAAGAGGGCTCATTGCAGCCGAGAGCGACGCCGGCGACGACCCGAAACGCACAAACGACGGTCGTGGGGGAGATGTTCACCGGACGAGAGATTCAGTCGCTCTACGTCGCCAGAAATTCATCCTCACTGATCCAGGCTGTGGACGATGTCGGCTCTGTCACCTATTGGTCGCGTGGTTTCGATGCCGACACCGCGAACGTCGAGCACGCGCAAGTGCACACCCGCCCCGGCTTTGATTACTGCACGCCCGGATGGTCCGGCGCGCTCGTGAGCGACGACGGGAAGCAATCATTCATTGTCCAGCGGGCTAATCGTTGGATATCCTGGGTAGATATGGAAACTGGAAGAGCGATTCGGCGCATGTGTACGTTCTTGCCGCCGTTTGACGCCAAGATGATATTCGACTCGGATGACCGTGTCCTCGCCATCGCGGAGGGACATCAACTCGCAATGTACGACGTTCGCGTCAACGAAAAGGGCGGATGCGTGAGCAGAATATCACTCGGTTACAACAAGAATGTCTACGCCGTGGCGACATCGCGCGGACCTGGGCTTGAACACATCGTTGCATGCGGCGGCGAGGAGCGCGTCGTGCACGTCATCGACGTCCGCACGCTTGGCGCCGCCGAGCGTTGGAGAAACGCATTAAAGTACGACATCACCATGCTCGAGATGAGCGAGACGAGTAAAGGGTTTGTGTACGTCGCTGGGCTCGATTGCGAGTGCGTTTGCGGAAATTGGCGCGCACAATCTGCCGAGGACGGTTTCGCTTTTCGCGCCGACTCCCGATGGATGGGTCTTACCGCTTTGCCCGCGTTCGATGACCGCAGCGACATCCTCGCCGGATGGAGCGAGAGCGGCCACATCTACGCAGCGCGAACGTACCCTAAACTTTGACTCTTTCATCGAGTCGTTTCGTTAAACGTTGATTCCATCATTTATTCTTATGTACAGTAGCCTCTTGTACTGAAATTCTCGCACCTGTAGCGCGAGACTTCACTTCACGCGCTTCCAAACATTCTACTTTGTTTTCGCCTTTGCGCGCGCCTTTGCGAGCGATTTCATGGTTCAGGACGTGAGCACACAACTCACATCTCGTGACGACGTCATCGCGTTCGACGCGTGCGCCATCTGTTTGCAAAGCTTTGCCCAAGCCGCGGTGCTCGATGCGTGCGCGCACGCATTTTGCCTCCCGTGTCTCGTTCGATGGGCATCGATCGAAACATCCTGTCCGTTGTGTAAACGACCGTTCGAACGTGCATCTGTGGTCGATCGCGACCGCGCGGACGGCGTTCAAGAGGTCATGGAGTTTGCCAAGAGAGAGCAAAAAACAGCTCGCGACGGCGACGACGACGACGCGCTGCGCCGAGCCTACTTGGACGGTATCGTGTGCGAACGATGCGCGAGCGGTGCAGACGAAGACGTTCTCGTGCTGTGCGACGAGTGTGATCGAGGATGGCACACGTATTGCGTTGGGTTGCGTTGTGTTCCTCGAGGAGCGTGGGCGTGTGCAGGTTGCGCCGAGCCGAGCGCGCGCGCGAGGAGAAACGCATTCTTCGAAGCGAGTGCACGGGCGCGCGGAGTTTTCGCAAACGAAGTTGAAGAAGATCGCGAACGACGAGCGAGGGCGAGACGCGAGCGCGGGGAAATTCGACAGACAGGTGGAGGAGGGGAGCGATTAGCGTCTGGGGACGAAGCGCGCGCTCGGCAAATTTCTCGCGTTCGCGAGCTTCGCGAGGCGTGGACGTTATTGCAGAGTGGTCAGATGGAGTTTCCGGGGTGGAAGCGAGAGGACATAGTTAGCGACGACGTGTCGCGAGCGGTGGAGTCCGCGTCGCGGGGCACGCGCGAGGAGAAAGTGGCGAAGAGCAGCGGCGTCGACGACGCTTGGGACGCGCTCGAAAAGGCCAAGATTTCGCAATCTCGAGAGGGAACATCGACGAAACGGCGAGGAGGGAAAGACGTGGCGGAAGCGAACGCAGCAATGCGCTCGCCCGCGGCGTCGCCTGCTCTGAAACGTCCGGGATCACGCGCGTCGTCGTCGTGTTGGAGCATGTCGGCTGCCGCTTGGGCGCCAAAATCGAGTGTTCCGTCGTCATCGACGCTCTCGTCGTCTTTCGACGCATCGCCAGTCGCACCGCCGCCAGCGAAACGCGAGCGAAGGGAGTTGAGCGCTTTACCTGAAAAAGAAATAGCTGTGATCGCGCTCGGGATCATCAAGGGCATTCTTAAGCCCAAGTACGCGAGTGGAGAAATCACTCGTGATGTCTTCGCCTCGACGGCGAAAACGGCGACGCGAATGAGCGTCGACGCCTCCACCGTGGATCCCGAAGAAATAGCTCGAATAGTCCATCGACTATTAATTTAGTCATCGTAGTCATTAGTATCGTGCTGTAGTCATTAGCATCATAGTCGTATTGATGATAGGCCGCCGAGACGCCGTCCGCGTTCTCTGTGCGCCAGACTCGTCACTCTATCGCGCGCCTTCGTTCGTTCGAATCAAACATCGTGCGATGACTACGGATGCGGTGCGTGATTTTGCGCTCGAGTCTTTCATCGTTCTTCGCTCGCCTCGCTTCGCGTTCGTGTCTTGTCGCTCGCGCTCACGTCGTCTCTCGCGTCGTTTTCGCGCTCAGGGCTTGAAAACCATCAATCCGTTCTTGCAGCGCGCGAACGAGATGGAGCGCGTCGATGGGAAAGTAGCTTACTATTGCCGCATGTTCGCCGTACAAGAAGGGTTGAAGCTAGATGGGCGTTCGGCGGCGGTGAACGCGGCGCTTCGCGACGCCATGGAAAAGCTCGAGCGCGCGAAACCGTCTCTGGCGCTCGACGCCGACGACGACGAGCTTTATTGCGAGTCGTTTGCGATGAAAATCTTTAGCAAAGCCGATGAGGCCGACCGCGGGGGCGCCAGAGGGTTGAACACGGCCAAGTCGTACTACGCGGCTAGCGTGTTTTTTGAGATGTTGCGACAGTTTAACGAGTTGGAGCGAGACATACAGGAGAAGCAACGATACGCCGCATGGCGCGCTGGGGTGCTGATGAAAGCGGTGAGAACAGGAGAGGTGCCACCGCCGCCGCCGGGTGACGACGAGGGGGGCGCGGGAAGGCAGGGCGAGGAGGCGTTCGCAACGACTTCGGCGTCGGACGCGTCTTTTGACGCGACGGCGGAACGATTTTATCCATCATCACCACCTCCGCCGCCGCCGCCGTCGCCGCCGCCACCACCACCGCCGCACGTCAGTGTAAAAGCGTTTAGTAGTGCTACGCCGGGCGCATCGCACATTCAAGCCAAGGTGACTAAATCGCCAGTAACGGACGCGCATCGCGAAAACGTCATCACCGGAAAAGCGCCGCCTGGAATTTCGCCTCCAAAGGTGGATATCGGTAGCATCGCCGATGCGCAGCGTCACGCGAAGAATGCGGTGAGTGCTTTAGGTTTCGACGACGTCCGCACGGCCAAAGATTCGCTCCGCAAGGCGTTAGATGTTCTAGAAAGATACAGTTGATTTAAGCGTGAGATGTACAGTACAAATACGAACAATACCAACCAAAAAATTGATGAACAATCAACAAAACAAAAACAAATAAGAATTTGTGAATGGCTCGCTCATTACATAGACGTAAGATTACTTGAAGACCGCTTGGTCGCCGAGCTCTTGGCCGGCGAGACCTTCCTTGGCGACGCGAGCGAAAAAATCCTTCAGAGTGTCGGTGCCGTAGCTCGGGGTGGCGTCGGCGTTGTACTTGTCATCCTTCATGACCAACATGGATTCGGCGGCGTAGTAGCGACCAATCTTACCGAACTCCGCCGCATCCTTCATGTTTGCGAAGAAACCAGCGAAGACATCGAGTACTTTAATAACGACATCCATGACTTCGATGGGAACCTTCACAAATTTGGGCTCCATTTCGAGGAGCTCGAAGAGCATCGTGCCTTGCTCGAGCGCCGACATCGCCTTGCCCGGACCACCGATCGGCAGCACCTTGTTCATCATCGCTGGTTCGCGAATGGCATCCGCCATGTACTTGGCCAAATCGCTCTCGGAAATCGGCTTACAAGACGCCAGTTGCCCGTCGCCGAACATGACGTACGGCCCGCCTTTCTGAACGACTTCGACTTGTCCCGCGAGCGATTTGAAAAACGCTGTCGGTCGAATAATCGAGTACGAAATATCCCCCGCATTTTGCAACTCGTCCTCAAACTTCAACTTGGCCTTTTGAAACGTCAGCAGCGGCTTCTGCACGCAAATCGCGCTCAACAACACAAAGTGCTTCGCCCCTCGTTCTCGCGCCACGTCCAGGACGTTCTTCGTCGCTTGATAATCGATATCCCACGAGTCTTTGATCCCCCCTGTTCGGCTCGCCAAGCACGACACCACGACATCGTATGTTTCCTCACCGAATCCATCCTTCGCCACCGACGTGCGATCGTTCACGTTTCCAAACTTCACGCGCGCCTCCGGGAACGCCGCGATCGCGGTCTCCTTCGAAGCCTTCCCTCCGATCCCCGATCGTTCGCGCGCGAACGCCGTGACGTCGTACCCTCTGGCGCACAGCTCGCGGGTGACGTATTTCCCAATGTACCCCGTCGCCCCGACGACGAGCACGCGCACGTCTTTATTTGCCTTCGTCGACAACGCCTTCACGTCATTCGCCCGCGTCGTCGTCCTCGCTCGCGTGCGCGTTCGACGTCGTCCCGCGCGCGCGTTCGAGCGCGCGCGCGTGAACGTTGACTTCGACGTCGACGACGACGACGACGACGATGATGACGACGATGATGACGACGATGACATCATCATCGCTTCTTTGTTGACGCGTGAAATGAAATGAAAACGTGCGAGCGAGCGAACGAACGAACGCGCGATGGAATCACATCCGTCGTTCGTCACCGCGCGTCGTCGTCGACGTCGTCGTTATCCACGTCGCGAGGACG
>Ga0222712_10000711_pt1 | contig 42514 bp, 41 predicted proteins | sample C33_657DmetaG_FD_165043 | JGI IMG/M metagenome (GOLD analysis project Ga0222712, IMG submission 165043) | Estuarine water microbial communities from San Francisco Bay, California, United States - C33_657D | ecosystem: Environmental > Aquatic > Marine > Unclassified | place: USA: California... | reverse complement strand
TCGTCGGCGAAGTTCGGGCCGACATAGTCCGCATTCTCCTGCACATACTTGCGCAGGCCGGTGGCGAACTGGCGAAGCTGGCGCGCCTCGGCAGCCTTGGCGCGGGCCGACTTCTTGGTGCCGGAGACGGCGGGCGCCATGACGGCTTTCTCGATCCGCATGGAATCGCAGACCGCGCAGCCCAGATGACCGGCAACCGATTGCTCGTCGAAGGCCGCGCTGTCGCGAAACCAGCCTTCGAATTCGTGCCCCTTGTGGCACCGTAGCGTGTAGGAAATCACCGCAAGCTCCCCGCAGCCTGCCCGCAGGCTGTCACGCGCAAAAGATAACCCGGCATGTTCCAGGCGCAAAGAGCAAATCAGGGCCCTACGAAGTCGCGGTCGTGTTGCAGGTTGGGAACTTTCGCGCGCGCGTCGGCAGCTAGTGCGGGATCAATGTCGGCAATGATAACGCCGGGCTCGGTTCCCGCTTCCGCCAGCACTTCGCCCCAAGGCGAAACGATCAAACTGTGGCCATAGGTTTTGCGCCCATTGGCATGTTCTCCGCCCTGCGCAGGCGCGATGACGAAGGCGCCATTCTCAATCGCCCGCGCCCGCAGCAACACATGCCAGTGGGCGCTGCCCGTAGGCACTGTGAAAGCGGACGGCACGGCGAACAGGAACGCGCCCTTCTGGGCCAGCTTGCGATAGAGCTGCGGGAAGCGCAGGTCGTAACAGATGCTGAGGCCGATGCGGCCCATGTCGGTATCGGCCACCACCGCCGTATCACCGCCCGCCACGGTGTTGGACTCGCGATAGGTTTCGCCCGAGGCGAGCTGCACATCGAACAGATGAATCTTGTTGTAGCGCGCGGCAACGCTGCCGTCGGGCGCGAATAGGAAGGAGCGGTTGGCAGTCTTGGTGGCGCTGACCTTGATCGCCACCGAACCGATCAAAATCCAGACTTTCAGTTCCAGCGCCAGCGCCGCAAACACCGGCAGCGCGGGATCATTCGCCTCATCAAAACTGTGCGCCAGCTTGGCGCCGCCATCGGGCGCCATCAACGTGGTGTTTTCCGGCGTGGCGATGAAGGTGGCGCCCCGGGCGGCCGCCTCGCGCACCCAGCGAACGGCATCGCGGATATTTTCCGCCACATCGTCGGTGGAACGCAGTTGAACGCATGCAGCCTTGAAGGCGGCCGCCCGGGATGCCGCCACTATTTCACGCGGTCCTGGATCTTGGCGATGCCGGCCTTGGCGCAGACTTCATCCTTGTCGCCGCCTGGCGCGCCCGACACCGAGATGATCGCCACCACATCGCTGCCGGCCGTGATCGCATAGGCGCCGGGACGGGCGGTTTCGATCATCGGGTTGGACTTGATCTCGGCGGCCAGCGCCGGATCCTTGGCGACCTTGGCCACGACTTCGCCGCTGCTCATTTTGTACTTCAGCACGGCCTGCGCCTTGGTCATCGCGATACGCTGGGTGATCGCGGCGGCGCCGTCATTGGAAATCACCACGATCGGCACGCCGGCAGAGTCGGTGACCAGCGTGGTGGTCTTGTAGGTGCTGGCCTGGCAGGAGGCATTGGCGGCAACCGCCGCTTCGATGGCGAGCGCCGTCGGGATTCCGCGCTCGCGCGCCGGGCGCGGCAGCTTGAATTCCTCGGGGGTGGGCGCAGGCGCGATGGTCGGCGCGGGATTGACCTGGGCCAGCGCCGGCAAAACAGGCGCGGCCATGCTGAGCGAGGTAACGGCGAGCAGAATCTTTCTCATGGGGGTCCCTTCCCGAGTTTGAATTAGGCGCGGCATTATTCGGGCCGCGCTTAGCCTTGTCTAGGCGTGAAAGGGCGAAAAGCGGCGAAATCAGGCCAGCAAGGCGTCCAGCTTGCCGTCCTGTTCCAGGGCGTGGAGATCATCGCTGCCGCCGACATGGGTACCGCCGATGAAAATCTGCGGAACCGTGTAGCCGCCATTGCTTTTGGCCTGCATCTCTTCGCGGGCCGCCGGGTCCATCATCACGTCGATCTCCTCGAACGCCGCGCCCTTCTTCTTGAGCAACGACTTGGCGCGCGCGCAGTAGGGGCACATGGGCGTCGTATAAATAAGGACCGGTTTCATCGCAGATCTCGACTGATTCTGTTTCTATATAAGCATGTCCGACGCCCTCACAACGCGGGCCAGCGCCAGAACGTGAACGCGCGTCGCGCCTGCCCGTTTCAAGGCCCGGGCACAGGCCTCGGCGGTGGCGCCGGTGGTCAGCACATCGTCCAGAAGCAGGATGCGCTTTCCCGCCACCTTCGCCGGATCAGGCACATGGAACGCCCGCTGGACATTGCGGCGGCGCGCTTTTGCCGACGCCATCTTGCCCTGGCTTGGCGTGGCGCGGCTTCTCACCAGCGCAAAGGGATCGCACTCCACCGCGCTGCCGGCCGCCAGTTTGCGCCCCAGCTCTGCCGACTGGTTGTAGGCCGCTGCCAGAGACGCCAGCGATGCAGCGGCACCGGCACGATCAGGTCACAGTCCTCAAGACTGGCGCGTCCAGTGCGACCCAGCCAGCGGGCAAAGCCCGGCACCAGATCCAGCCGGTCGGCATGCTTCAGCGCCAGGATCGCGCCGCGGCTTTTGTCATCATAGGTCAAGATGGCGCGCGCGGTGTCAAAAGCCGGTTTATGCGCAAGGCAAGCGGCGCAGAAATTCTCACCCTCCATCGCCACCGCAAACGGCAGTCCGCAACAGGCGCAGCCCGGCCCTTCCAGAAAGGTTATGCCGCTCCAGCAGGTGGCGCACAGGCCCGGCTCGGCAACAGCAGTGCGGCACGACATGCAGAGCGGCGGGAACAGCAGATCGGCCAAGCCCCGCGCGATGTTTTTCCCATTCCCCGCCATACCCGCTAGTCTAGCGCCGATGACCGACTTCACAACTCAAGCGGGGCGCCCACCCCTTTTCGATTTTGCCGCCAGCGCCCGCGCGCGTGCGCGCGCCCACGCGCTGGCGGGCGAGCGCTTCCTGGACCTGGGCGCGGCGGAGGGCTTGGCCGACCGGCTGGCAGCGGTGACGCGCAAGTTCGCCCATGGCCTGTGGATCGGTGACGCGCTGCCGTCCGAGATCACGCCCTTCGCGCAAACCTGGACCTGCGCTGATTTCGGCCCGCAGGAAATTCTGGATGCGCCGCCAGGGCAATTCGATATCGCCGTCAGCCTGTTTTCGTTGCAGGCGATCAACGACCTGCCGGGCGCGCTGGTGCAGATACGGCATGCCCTGAAGCCCGACGGGCTGTTCATGGCGGCGCTGCTGGGCGGCGGCACACTCAGCGAATTGCGCGATTCCTTTGCCCATGCCGAAATCACGACGCGCGGCGGCGTCAGTCCGCGTGTGTCGCCTTTCGCCGATGTGCGCGATCTGGGGGGCCTGTTGCAGCGGGGCGGCTTCGCCCTGCCCGTCAGCGATGTCGAACGGCTGACGGTGCGCTATGGCGAGTTCTTCGCTCTGGTGCGCGACCTGCGCAGCCACGCCCTGACCAATGTGATGACCGAACGCAGCAAGCAGCCGTTGCGCCGCGACACGCTGGCGGCGCTGCTGGCGCACTATGCCAGCCAGCATGCCGACCCGGACGGCAAGCTCAGGGCGCGGTTCGATGTTCTGTATCTTACCGGCTGGTCGCCGCATGACAGCCAGCAGAAACCGTTAAAGCCCGGCAGCGCCAAGTCGCGGCTGGCGCAAGCGCTGGGCACCACCGAAACCGCGCTGCCCGCGAAAAGCTAGAGCAGGTCGCGCAGCATCGGGATCAGCGGAATATCCGCCGCCGGCATCGGATATTTGCCTATGCCGCTCATCAAGTCCTTGGGCCGCACCCATTTCAGCGCCGCATGATGGCGCGACTGGGGCGTGCCCTCCCAGCGGCGGCAGACATACAGCGGCATCAGAAGGTGGAAGCTGTCATACGTATGGGAAGCAAAGGTAAAAGGTGCCAGGCAGGCTTCTTTCACCGTGATGCCAAGTTCCTCGGCCAGTTCGCGGATCAGCGCGTCCTCGGGCCGTTCGCCGGCTTCGACCTTGCCGCCGGGAAATTCCCAAAGGCCCGCCATGTTCTTGCCTTCGGGGCGTTGTGCAATCAGCACACGTCCGTCCGTATCCACCAGCGCCACCGCCACAACCAGAATAACAGGCAGAGTGTTCATGGATGCGTCACGGCGTTAAGCTGGAATGGATCGAAGCGGCTGGACCCTAGCCCCGGACCGGGGCGGCAACAAGGAGAACACGAATGACGACATATGGCAGCGCTGTCTGGAAGGGCGGACTGAAGGACGGCATCGGCGCAATCTCGACCAAGAGTGGCGCCCTCAAGGATCATCCCTATGGCTTCGTCGCCCGCTTTGAAGGCGGTCCCGGCACCAATCCCGAAGAACTGATCGGCGCGGCCCATTCGGGCTGCTTCACCATGGCTCTGTCCAAGATACTGGGCGATGCCGGTTTCACCGCGACCGAAATGAACACCAAGGCGGAGATCACCCTGGCCCAGGACGGCGATGGCTTCACCATCACCAAGTCGCATCTCACCTTGCGGGCGAAAATTCCCGGCATCGACGAGGCCAAGTTCAAGGAGCTTGCGGGCATGGCCGAAAAGGGCTGCCCCGTCTCCAAGGTGCTGAACGCGCAGATCAGCCTGGATGCGGCGCTGGTCTAATCCACCTTCGGCAGAAATAATGGCAACGGCAAAGGCCCGGCTGGCGCGAAACCGCCACCGGGCCTTTGTTGCAGCAACTGACCGGCTTGCGCATCCACCACCGCATGGCGTGGAAACGGTTGTTGCTTTTCGGGACGCACAAGTTTCTCACGCACGAAGCGCGCAGCTCCCAGCGATTCAAACGCGCCCGTGATGGGCGCGGGAAATTCCGGATGGTCGATCACCGGGTCGGTATAAATCCAGAAGGCGTAGCGGGCATAACCTTTCGGCAACCATGCGGGCGTCAGGCCCGACCGGTCGCCATGATTGAACGCAAAGTCCAGGCACTGATCGTCTTCGCTGCGCGGATGTTGCAACAACGCCTGTTCCCAATCTTGCAGAAGGCGCAGCGCTGCGTCCGCGTTTTTCCACAACTGCACCGCTCCGCTGGACATCAACTGCGTGTCCGAAGCCACATCCACGCTGAAGAAGAACTTCCATAGCGGCGTCCCCGGTTCGGGCCGCCAGGCATCGTTCACCGGATCAGCCAGCCAGTTGTAGATGGCGAAGTCGCTCTCGCCGGCGCACAGCGCCGTCACAAGGTCGGGGCTTTTGCGGAAAATCACGTCGCTGTCGACATACAGCACCGGCTTGGCGAACCGCTCCAGCACAGACCTGATAAAACGCGGCTTGCTGAAGCTCAGATCGCCGGCGCCCTGCGGACTGATCGATCGATGCACATGGGGCACCTCAAACAGCGCATGCCGCAAGCCCAAAGCCGTCAGCGACGCCGCCAGGCGCTCGGCCCTGGCTCGGTAGCCGGGCGTAAACATGGCGCAGACGATGAAGGGCGCGTTGGCATCGCCCCCTTCCCGCCACGGCAACGCGTCAACTGCGATAGGACCCATTGATGTCAATGTAGCCGTGGGTCAGGTCGCAGGTCCACACGCGCGACGCACCCTTGCCCAGGCCCAGATCGACCTCGATGGTCACCTCGCGGCCCGACACCGCCTTTGTCGCGGTCGCTTCATTGTACCTGGCGGCGCGCATGCCCTTTTCAGCCACCACATGGCCGCCGAAAGAAATCTTCAGCCGGTCGCGGTCGGCGGCCTCGCCGCTCTTGCCGACCGCCATCACGATGCGCCCCCAGTTGGCGTCATTGCCGGCCACCGCCGTCTTGACCAGCGGCGAGTTGGCGATGGACAGCGCGATGCGCCGCGCCGCGCCATCATTCTCCGCGCCCGTCACATCGATTCGGATCAGCTTCTGCGCGCCTTCACCGTCGCGCACCACCTGCAAGGCCAGATCCATCAGCACGCCGTCCAGCGCCCTGCGGAACTCAGTCAGCTTCTTGTCAGTCGCCTTGGTGATGGCGGCATGCTTGCCGCCCTTGCCGGTGGCTAACAGGATCAGCGTATCGCTGGTGGAGGTATCGGAATCCACTGTAATCGAATTGAACGACGGGCCTACGCCCGCGCTCAGGCATTCCTGCAGCACGCTGGCGGGCAGATTGGCGTCGGTGAACACAAAGCTCAGCATGGTCGCCATATCGGGCGCGATCATGCCGGAGCCCTTGGCGATGCCATTGATGGTGACCTTCACGCCGTCGATGTTCGCCGTGGCGGTCGCCGCCTTGGGAAAAGTGTCGGTGGTCATGATCGCGTCGGCCGCGGCGCGCCAGTTGCCCGCGGCGGTTTCGCGCGCGAGGGTTCCCAGCACGCGCGTGATCTTGGACGTTGGCAGCGGTTCGCCGATCACGCCGGTAGACGCCATGAAGACTTCCTGCGGGCGGCAGCCGGCGACTGCGGCGGCCTCTGCGGCGACTTCATGCACGCCTTCCAGGCCCACCTTGCCGGTGAAGGCGTTGGCGTTGCCGCTATTGACCACCAGCACGCGCGCCACGCCGCCTTTAAGTTTCTCCTGACACCATAGGACGGGTGCGCTGGCGGTCTTGGACTTGGTGAAGACCCCCGCCACCTGGGTTCCCGGCGCCAGCAGGGCGAGAAGCACGTCGGTGCGCTGCTTGTAGCGGATACCTGCCGCTGCGGTGCCCAGCCGCACCCCCGCCAGCGGCGGCAGTTTGGGGAAGCTTTTGGGGGCCAGCGGCGACACGGCATGACCCGCGGCTTTGGCGCTTGCCTTGGCGGCGGATGCCTTCTGAGTCGATTTTGCGGTTTTCGCCATCATTTCCCCCCGATTTGCGGGGGATATTGTTAAAAACCCCCGGTTTGACAAGAGACTAGCGCGTTCTTATGTCTCCCGCGCGGCCGTCATGCGCAAAAGGCGGTCCCTTTTGGGCCTTACGGCGCGTTGGCTCCCTTTGGCCGGATTTTGAGGAATTTCATGCTGGGTCTCGGCTCGTTCGCCAAATCGATTTTCGGCTCGTCCAACGACCGCAAGGTCAAGCCGTTATGGTCCATCGTGGCCCAGATCAACGCCCTGGAAGATCGCTTCAAGGCGATGTCCGACGAGGAGTTGCGGGGCATGACGCCTGCCTTCCGCGAACGGCTGGCCAAGGGCGAGACCCTGGACGACCTGTTGCCGGAAGCCTTTGCCGTCGTGCGCGAAGGCGCCAAGCGTACGCTCGGCCAACGCCACTTCGACGTGCAGCTCGTCGGCGGCATCGTGCTGCACCGGGGCAACATCGCCGAAATGAAGACCGGCGAAGGCAAGACCCTGGTCGCCACCCTGCCCACCTATCTGAATGCCCTGTCGGGCGACGGCGTGCATGTCGTGACCGTCAACGACTATCTGGCCAAACGCGACAGCGACTGGATGGGCCAGGTCTACCGCTTCCTGGGCATGAGCGTGGGCGTGATCGTCCATGGCCTGAACGATGACGAGCGCAAGGCCGCCTATGCCGCCGACATCACCTACGGCACCAACAACGAATTCGGCTTCGACTATCTGCGCGACAACATGAAATATTCGCTGGATGCGATGAGCCAGCGCGGCCACAACTTCGCCATCGTGGACGAAGTGGACTCGATCCTGATCGACGAAGCCCGCACGCCGCTGATCATCTCCGGCCCCACCGAAGACCAGACCGAGATGTACCGCTCGGTCAACGCCGTGATGGGCGCGCTGGTCAAGGAAGACTATGACCTGGACGAAAAGACCCGCCAGGCCTCGCTGACCGAAGTCGGCAACGAGCATATGTCGGAAATCCTGAAGACCGCCGGCGTGCTGGAACAGGGCGATCTCTACGACACCGAAAACATCTCCATCGTCCATCACGTGAACCAGGCGCTGAAGGCGCACCTGCTGTTCCAGAAGGACAAGGATTACATTGTCAAGAATGGCCAGGTCGTCATCATCGACGAATTCACCGGCCGCATGATGGAAGGTCGCCGTTATTCCGAAGGCCTGCACCAGGCCCTGGAAGCCAAGGAAGGCGTGCAGGTCCAGCCCGAAAACGTCACCATGGCGTCCATCACCTTCCAGAATTATTTCCGCCTGTACGACAAGCTGGCAGGCATGACCGGCACGGCGATGACAGAAGCCGCCGAGTTCATGGACATCTACAAGCTGGATGTTCTGGAGATCCCGACCAATGTGCCGGTGTCGCGCAAGGATGCCGATGACGAGGTCTATCGCTCGACCGACGAGAAGAACGAAGCGATCATCAAGCTGATCCTGTCGTGCCGCGAACGCGGCCAGCCCGTGCTGGTCGGCACCACCTCGATCGAAAAATCCGAACACCTCTCCGAAATCCTGAACAAGCGGAAGATCCAGCACAACGTGCTGAACGCCCGCTATCACGAGCAGGAAGCCTTCATCGTCGCCCAGGCCGGCCAGCCGGGTGCGGTGACCATCGCCACCAACATGGCGGGCCGCGGCACCGACATTCAGCTCGGCGGCAATGCCGACATGCGGATCAAGGCCGAACTCGTCGCAGTCACCGACGAGGCCGAGCGCGCCGTGAAGGCTGACGCCATCCGCAAGGAAGTCGCCGAACATAAGCAGAAGGCGCTGGCCGCCGGCGGCCTCTACATGATCGGCACCGAGCGCCATGAAAGCCGGCGCATCGACAACCAGTTGCGCGGCCGTTCGGGCCGTCAGGGCGATCCCGGCGGCTCGAAGTTCTTCCTGTCGCTGCAGGACGACCTGATGCGCATTTTCGGCTCGGAGCGCATGGACTCGGTGCTGACCAAGCTGGGCCTGGAGCCCGGCGAAGCCATCACCCATCCCTGGGTGAACAAGGCGCTGGAAAAAGCGCAGCAGAAGGTCGAAGCCCGCAACTTCGAAATCCGCAAGAACATCCTGAAGTACGACGATGTGCTGAACGACCAGCGCCGCGTGATCTTTGACCAGCGCAAGGAGATCATGTCGTCGGAAGACGTTTCCGACCAGATCGCCGACTTCCGCGAGGAAGTGGTGGAGATGCTGGTGTCGCGCCACATCCCGGAAAAGGCCTATGCCGAACAATGGGACGGCCAGGGGCTGCAGGACGAAATCTTCAAGAACTTCGGGGTCGAGCTGCCGATCGTCGAATGGACCAAGGAAGAAGGCATCGCCGACGAGGAAGTGCGCGAGCGCATCACCAGGGCCGTGGAAGAACGCGCCGCCAGCCGCGCGGCCGAATTCGGCATTGACGTCACCCGCTATGTCGAAAAGGCCATCCTGCTGCAGACGCTGGACCAGAACTGGCGCGAGCACATCGTCAACCTCGACCATCTGCGCCAGTATGTGGGCCTGCGCGGTTACGGCCAGCGCGATCCGCTCAACGAATATAAGAGCGAAGCTTTCGAGCTGTTCGAAAACCTGCTGGCCACGCTGCGCACCGAGGTGGTGCGCCAGTTGATGCATGTGCAAATCCAGACCGGCCCGGTTCCGCCGCTGGAAGACACGCCCCTGCCCGACATGTATGCCAGCCACATCAATCCGCTGACCGGCGAGAACGAGATGCAGGAACGCGAAGGCCTGTGGCCGGACGATGCGCCGGTGGACCCCAACGATCCCAAAACCTGGGACAAGGTCCAGCGCAACGCTCCCTGCCCGTGCGGCTCCGGCCGCAAGTACAAGCACTGTCACGGGGCACTGACCTAACGCCGCACGTTTTTTGATGGTCGCGCCGCGAGCCACCGCTACGCGGCGGTTCGCGGTCGCTCCGGGCGGCTCGGGCCGCAAGTACAAGCACTGTCACGGATCGCAGGCCTGCCCGCTTCCACGCTTGCTTAGAATCGGATTCTCGCGCGTTATGGCGGGAACGGGAGAGATGCGTGCTGACTGAACACAAATCCGGCGGCCGGCTTGTATGGGTCGATCTGTTCAACCCTACCAACGAAGAAATCGGCCAGGCGTGCGGCTTTTACGGGCTCGACATTCCCCCGCGCGAGCAACTCGAGGAAATCGAGTTCTCCAGCCGTCTGCAGTATGAGGATGACGTCTTCACCCTGTCGGTGCCGGTGACAGCGCACAGCCAGAACCAGGACGACGACGATACCACCCCGCTGGGCTTTGTGCTGACCAAAGACATATTGGTGACAGTGCGCTTTGCCCAACTGCACACTTTCGAGGCGATCACGACGCGGGTGAATCGGCGCGAGCGCACCGCGCCGGACATCTTCATGGTGATCATGGAAGCCATGATCGATTACGGCGCGGACCGGCTGGAAGAGCTGCGCACAGAGGCCTTCCGCATATCCCACCGCATCTTTCACAAGGGCATGCAGGACGAGCAGACCTACAACGTTTCCCAGGTGAACCGGATGTTGCGCGACACGCTGGTGCAGATCGGCGACATGGGCGAACGGCTGTCCCATATCCGCGACACGCTGCTGGTTCTGCAACGCGCGATCCCGTTCATCACCGAGAATGGCGACGAGTGGCTGGACAACACTGTCAGGGCGCGCCTGAAAATGGCGGCCAAGGACGTGCGCTCGCTCAACGAATATGAAGGTCACCTTACCGACAAGATTTGCTTCCTGCTGAACGCAGCGCTGGGCTTTCTGACCACGGAGCAGAACAACCTCTTCAAGGTTCTGACCATTGCCTCGGTGGTGGGAATCCCGCCGGTGCTGGTGGCTGGCATCTACGGCATGAATTTTCACTTCATGCCCGAACTGAACTGGGCCTGGGGCTACCCGCTCGGCCTGGTCCTGATCGTGGTCAGCGCCCTTCTCCCGCTGGCGTGGTTCAAGTGGCGCGGTTGGTGGTGAACAGCCATTCATCAACCCGCTGATGCACGGCGACGCCGCGCGCAATCTTGCGGATTTTTCACCATCTTGTATGTTCCGGCGCTGGGGTATTCACCATCCTTTCGAAGTGGTTTTCCATGCGTCTGAGCAAATCCGTCGCGATTGCGGCTGCTCTGTGTCTTACCGCGTCCTTGGCGGCGCCGGCTTCCGCCCAGAATTCCATCGGCCGCAAGCAGGAAGAAAAGAAGGCGGAAATCCCCACCTGCTCGCAGCGCATCGGCTCCATCGCCGTGCGCGAGCCCGACAACAAGTGGTGGGAAGGCCTGGGCCTGGAATCGCCCGAAGCGCTGATCAAGCTTTTCGTGCAGCGTTCAGGCTGCTTCACACTGGTGGACCGCGGCCGCGGTTTCGAACTGGCGCAGCAGGAACGCGCGCTGGCGGCCGGCGGCGCGCTGCAGGGCGGCTCGAACATTGGCGGCGGCCAGGTGCGCGCGGCCGATTACATCCTGGTTCCCGACATCGTGTCCAAGAACGCCAATTCCAGCGGCACCAATGTCGGCGCATTTGTTGGCGGCCTTCTTGGCGGTGGCTTGGGCGCCGCGATCGGCGGCAGCCTTTCGTTCAACTCCAGCACCGCCGACGTGATCCTCTCGGTCACCAACGTGCGCACCAGCGAACAGCAGGCCATGGCCGAAGGCCATGGTGACAAGACCGATATCGGCTTTGGCGTTGGCGGCGGCATGGGCGGCTGGGGCGGTCTCGGCGGCGCGGGCGTATCCAGCTACCAGAAGACCGCGATCGGCCAGGTCGTCGTGCTGGCCTATATCGACGCCTACACCAAGCTGGTTGGCCAGATGGGCGGCCTGTCGACCGCGGCCGCGCAGACCGCGCCCCAGCGCACGGTCACCATGTCGCGTCCCGGCGTGCTGCGCGCCACCCCCAGCGAAAAAGCCCAGGTGGTTCGCGATCTGGAGCCCGGCATGATCCTTTATCCCACCGGCAACACCGATGGCGTGTGGCGCGAAGTCACCGATGAAGTGGACAACAAGGGCTGGGTGCCGAACGGCAGCTTGCAGATGGCCTGCTAGAAGAGCGCTTTCAAAAGCAAAAGGCCCGGAGCAATCCGGGCCTTTTTGTTTTTCCGCCTTGTCGACGCCTTACAGGCTGCGCCCCATGGCCAGGAACTTTGCCCGGCGCTGGCGCAGGATTTCGTCGCCGGACAGGCCATCCATTTCCTTCAGGCCGGTCTCGATCTGGTCTGCGACTGCCTCGATGGTCTCAATGGGGGCGCGATGCGCCCCCCCCACCGGTTCGGGCACGATGCCATCGATCACCTTGAGCTGCAGCAGGTCCTGGGCCGTGATCTTGAGCGCGGTTGCTGCTTCCTGCGCCTTGTCGGCGCTGCGCCACAGGATCGAGGCGCAGCCCTCAGGCGAGATCACCGAATAGATCGAGTGTTCGAGCATGTAGACGCGGCTGGCGGCCGCGATGGCAATGGCGCCGCCCGACATGCCTTCACCGATGATGGTGGCGATGAACGGCGTCTTGACCGAAAGACCAGCCTCGATGGAGCGGGCGATGGCTTCCGCCTGACCACGCTCCTCGGCGCTGACGCCCGGATAGGCGCCCGCGGTGTCGGCAAAGGACAGGACCGGAAGGTCGTAGCGACCCGCCAGTTCAAAAATCCGCACGGCCTTGCGATAGCCGTCCGGCATGGCCGAACCGAAATTGTGCTTGATGCGCGACTGGGTGTCGTTGCCCTTTTCCTGGCCGATAAAGGCGATTGGGCGGCCGCGAAACCGCGCCAGTCCCGCCACCACGGCCTGGTCCTCGGCAAACAGGCGATCACCGGCCAGCGGCGTGAAGTCTTCCAGAATCTGCCGAGCATAATCCAGGAAGTGCGGACGGCCCGGATGACGCGCCACCTGAACCTTCTGCCACGGCGTCAGGCGCGCATAGGTGTCGGCCACCAGCGTGCCGGCGCGGCTCTGCAGCCGTTCGACTTCGGACTCGATCTCCATGGTGGGATCGTCCTCGGCAAGCTTCTTCAGCTCGACAATCTTGCCTTCCAGGTCCGCTATGGGGCGCTCAAATTCGAGGTAATGCATGGCTCAAATCACTGTCTAAGGGCGGAAAGTGACACAGGCCTCTGGGAAAGGAAATGCCTAAAGAACCCATACATTACAATGGGTTAACGACTATTTTTGGCCGCTTTGGCCTTTCCCAGCGGATGCGCGGCCTGAACCACGCGTGCAAGGCGGTCGCGGGCGACATGGGTATAGATCTGCGTGGTGGCGATATCGGCATGGCCCAGCAACGTCTGGACGCTGCGCAAATCCGCCCCGCCTTCCACCAGATGGGTGGCGAAGGCGTGGCGCAGGACATGCGGCGACACCTTGGCCGGATCGATTCCCGACTTCAGCGCCAGCGCCTTCAAGAGCTGATGGAAGCGGCGGCGGGTGAGAAAGCCATCGGCGCCGCGCGAGGCGAAGAGATAGCGGTTGTTCTGATCGTGTTTGGGCACGAATTCCGCGCGCACCCCAAGGTAAGCGTCAAGCGCGGCGCGGGCCGACATGTTCAGCGGCGTCATCCGCTCCTTGTTGCCTTTGCCGGTGATGCGGATGAAGCCTTCATGGGTGCGCACCGCCGCCAGCTTCAGCCCCGCCAGCTCCGAGACGCGCAGGCCCCCGCCATACAGCATCTCGACGATGCAGGTCAGCCGCAGGTCTTCGGGCGTTTCATCCTGCATGGCGGTTTGCAGCATCGCGTCCAGATCGTCGCCGGACAAAATCTTGGGCAGCGGACGGGTGGCGCGGGGCGCGGCCAGCGTCTGGGTGGGATCGTCCTCGCGCATCCCTTCCGAATAGAGAAAACCATAGAATTGGCGTAGCGCCGAAAGTTTGCGCGCCTGGGTCGAAGCCGCCAGGCCGGACTGGGAAAGCGAATTGAGGAATTCGCGCACCTGCTCGCGGCTGGCATCGCGCAAGCCCGCATGGCCGGCGAAGTCCTCCAGGTCGCGGCGGTAGGCAGCCAGCGTGTTGGCGCCGGCTCCGCGCTCCGCGCCCATCATGTCGAGGAACAGGTCGATCAGATGAGCGCAGTCGCTTCTTTTCTCCGGACGCGTCCGAGTCATGGACACGGGTTTAGCATGGCTGTATCGAAAAGGCCCATGACACTGAAGCGGACCGTGGCACTGGTGGGCATGATGGGGGCGGGTAAAACCTCCATCGGCAAGCGGCTGGCCGCGCGGCTGAACGTGCCCTTCGCCGATGCCGATCACGAGATCGAGGCCGCCGCCGGCATGACCGTGTCGGAGATCTTCGCCAAGTATGGCGAGCCCTATTTCCGCGATGGCGAGCGGCGTGTGATCGCAAGGCTGCTGGGCGAGGCGCCCCATGTGCTGGCGACAGGCGGCGGCGCCTATATCGACGACGTCACCCGCGCCACGATGAAACAAGCCGCTTTCACCATCTGGCTGAAAGCCCCCGTCGAAATCCTGATCGGCCGGGTTAAGAAGCGCCAGGGTAACGATCAGACCCGCCCGCTGCTGGCCAATGACGACCTGCGCGGCACGCTGGAGCGGCTGCTGGCGCAGCGCGAACCGGTTTATGCCCAGGCCGACATGGTTCTGGAATCCGCTGACGAGCCCCACGCCGTGCTGCTGGACAAGATCGTTGCCGCGCTGGCCGCCCATGGGATATGCGAGAGCCATGAGTGAGATTGTATCGGTCGGGCTGGGAACGCGGGCCTATGACATCCATGTCGGCGCCGGCATGCTGGCGCGCGCCGGTGCGCTGCTAAAGCCGCTGGCGGGCGCCATTGTACCGGTGGTGACCGATGCCAATGTCGCGGACATTCACCTGCCACAGCTCCAGCAGGTTCTGGCCAAGGCCGGTATCGAAACCCGCGCCATCGTGATGGCGCCGGGCGAAGTCAGCAAAAGCTTTGCCGGACTGGAACGACTGTCGGGCGAACTTCTGGACATGGGCATCGACCGCAAGGGGCTGGTGATCGCACTGGGCGGTGGCGTAATCGGCGATCTCACCGGTTTCGCGGCGGGCGTCCTCAAGCGCGGCGTCGCCTTCGCGCAGATCCCCACCACGCTACTGTCGCAGGTGGATTCGTCGGTCGGCGGCAAAACCGCGATCAACGCCAGGCAAGGCAAGAACCTGATCGGCCTGTTCCACCAGCCGCGTATTGTCATCGCCGACACCGCCCTGTTGTCCACCCTGCCCCGCCGCGAATTGCTGGCCGGCTATGCCGAGGTCGCCAAATATGGCGCGCTGGGCGATGCGAGCTTCTTCGAGTGGCTTGAAGCCAACGCCGCCAAGGCGCTGGCCGGCGATGAAGCGGCGATGGTGAAGGCGGTAGCCCATTCCTGCCAGATGAAGGCCGACATCGTGGCGCGTGATGAACGCGAAACAGGCGACCGTGCCCTGCTCAACCTTGGCCACACCTTTGGTCATGCGCTGGAAGCGGCAACAGGTTTTTCAGACCGGCTGGTGCATGGCGAAGGGGTCGCCATCGGCATGGCGCTGGCGTTCAAGCTGTCGGTCAAGCTGGGTCTTTGTCCCGGGCAGGACGCGCAGCGTTTCACGCGTCATCTGCAGACCGTGGGCCTGCCATCCACCATCGGCGACATTGCGGGCCCACGCGCCAGCGCCGAGGAATTGATCGGCCACATGGCGCATGACAAGAAAGTGGCAGACGGCAAACTGACCTTCATCCTGTTGCGCGGGCTGGGCCAGGCTTTTGTCACGAACGATGTGCCGCTGGATGCGGTAAAATCGGTCCTGACGGACGGCTGAAACACGCTATGATCGGCTTTCATTCCCGGTCCTTGCCATAAATGCTCGCCTTTATCCTCTCCGCGATTGTTGCCGTGCTGGCGACCTGCGCCTTTATCGCTGCACCACAGCCGCAGATCGTCGCTGCGCGTGCCTCCGTCACAGCCATGGCGCGCGGACTGGGCCGCCGCATCCTCGCTTTGTTCGGGATTGACGCCGATCCGGCGGAGAATCCCGAAACCGCTAGGGCCGAAATCCGCAGCTCCATCGCCCTGCACCATCAGGAAGGCAGCGTCGAGCGCGAGCAGCGCAACATGCTGGGCGGGATCCTGGATTTGCGCGAACTGCAGGTGGGCGATGTGATGCGTCACCGCACGGCCATCGAAAGCGTCAATGCCGACCTGTCCCGACGCGATCTGGTGGCAGCGGTTGTTGCTTCCAACCACAGCCGCCTGCCGCTATGGCGCGACGAGCCAGAAAATATCGTCGGCATTCTTTCGGCCAAGCTTCTGGCGCGGGCGCTGGTCGAGCATCGGGGCGACCTGGAACGCATCGACATCGCCGCACTGGTGTCCCCGCCCTGGTTCGTGCCCGACACCACCACGCTGGAAGAACAGCTCGCCGAATTCCGGGAACGCCGCGCCCGTTTCGCCCTGGTGGTGGACGAATATGGCGCACTGCAGGGCCTGGTCACGCTGGAAGACATTCTCGAAGAAGTGTTCGGCGACATTTCCGACAGCAGGCACCAGGAATCACGGCGGGAAATCCGACGCCGCCCCGACGGTTCCTTCCTGGTGGAAGGAAAAGTTCCAGTGCGCGACCTCAACCGCGAACTGGACTGGCGGCTGCCCGAAGATGACGCCACCACCATCGCCGGACTGGTGATCGCGCAGTCGGGCACGATCCCGGACGCCGGGCAGCGCTTCGCCTTCTTCGGATATGTCTTCGAGATCATGCGCCGCCAGCGCAACCAGATCACGGCAATCCGCATCATCCCGCCGCGCCGCGAGGATGGCGCTATGGAGACTTCTGCGCTTCCGACGGCGTGAGCAGCGCCAGCGACAAGGCGTGGACGGTCGCCTTCAACTCCTGTTCCAGCACGGCATGAATGCGGCGCTGGCGCTCGACCCGCGACAGGCCCTCAAACGCCGCCGAGACCAGCCGCACATGGAAATGGGTTTCACCATGGCTGCCATCCTCGCGCGTGGCGCCGGCATGGCCGGCATGCCTGGCGCTTTCGTCCCGCACCTCCAAGACCTGCGGCGCAAAGGCGGCGGTCAGCTTCTGGCGCATGGTATCGGCAACTGTCATGCGCCCTAGTTTGCTTATGGGCGGGGAAAGTCAAGTGATACGTTTTCTTGTTTTTTACCGTTCAAACCCCATAATTGTTCGATGGTTCAATCGCGCACCAATCGCTTCAAAAGCGACATCAGCATCAAGGGTACCAAGGCGAAGAAGCCGGAGCCGGTCACCAAGATGTGCGAAGCGCCCGATTGCGTTGGGCCGGGCAACTGCCGGGTTTCAAAATCACCCAAGAATTTGTCCGAATATGTCTGGCTGTGTCCCAAGCATGCCCGGCTGCACAACGAATCCTGGGACTACTTCAAGGGCATGGACGACAACGACGTCCGGCAGTTTCGCGAGGATGCGCTGACCGGTCACCGTCCCACCTGGCCCCTGGGCAAGCGCGCCGCCAAGGCGCGCATGGGACAAAGTCCTCTGGGCAGCGTGGGTGACAGCCATGCGATGTTTGCAGAGGACGATGACGGCGGCACGCCGCGCCGTCCGGAGCGGCATCTGACACGGCTTCAGGCCATCGCCATGGACACAATGCAGCTGCCCCACAACGCCACCTTGATCGAGATCAAGGCGCGGTATAAGGAGCTTGTGAAGCGTTTTCATCCCGACGCGAACGGTGGCGATCGGGGCGCCGAAGAACGGCTGAAGCAGGTCATCAAGGCCTATGGCGTGTTGCGCGCCTCGGGGCTTCTCACCTGAAACGGGCGTCTCGCGCCCGCGTACCATTCACGGCGGCCTTGCCGGATCCAGACATGAGCACTCATACCGAAGCCCTTGATACCGCCTACGCGCCCGACACCGTGGTGGACGCCGCCGAGGTGTTCGGCATCAAGACCAACATGAAGGTGCCCGCCTTCAAGCAGGCGAACGAGCATGTGCCGGAACGCGATCCAGCCTATCGCTTCGACCGCGAAACCACGCTGGCGATCCTGGCGGGCTTTGCCCACAACCGCCGCGTCATGGTCCAGGGCTATCACGGCACCGGCAAGTCCACCCACATCGAACAGGTGGCGGCGCGGCTGAACTGGCCCTGCATCCGCATCAATCTGGATTCCCACATCAGCCGCATCGACCTGATCGGCAAGGACGCCATCGTGCTGAAGGATGGCCAGCAGGTCACCGAATTCCGCGAAGGGTTGTTGCCCTGGGCACTTCAAAGACCCGTGGCTTTGGTGTTCGACGAATATGACGCCGGCCGTCCCGACGTGATGTTCGTCATTCAGCGCGTGCTGGAAGTTCAGGGCCGGTTGACGCTGCTGGACCAGAACAAGGTGATCCACCCGCACCCTGCCTTCCGCCTGTTTTCGACCACCAACACCATCGGCCTGGGCGACACAACCGGCCTGTATCATGGCACCCAGCAGATCAATCAGGGTCAGATGGACCGCTGGAGCATCGTCACCACGCTGAACTACCTGACGCATGAAGCCGAGGAAGAAATCGTGCTGGCGAAGGCCCCCAGCTACGACAGCGCCGAGGGCAAGAAGACGCTCTCCGCCATGGTGCGGCTGGCCGACATGACCCGCAACGCGTTCGTGGCGGGTGATCTGTCGACCGTGATGAGCCCGCGTACCGTCATCACCTGGGCGCAGAATGCCGAAATCTTCGGCGATGTCGGTTTCGCCTTCCGCCTCACCTTCCTCAACAAGTGTGACGAGCTGGAACGCGCCAGCGTGGCGGAATTCTACCAGCGCTGCTTCGGCGAGGAATTGCCGGAAAGCGCCGCCAAAGTCCTGGTGGCGTGAAGCCCGAGTCTCCCGCGGAACCGTTCAAGCGCGCCGTCACCGTGGCGGTGCGAAGCCTTGCAGCCGAGCCGGAACTCGAAGTCAATTTCTCCGCCGAGCCGCCCGCGCTCAAGGGCCTGAAGGCCCGCCTGCCCTCGCCGTCACGCAACCTGTCGGCCCATGACGTGGCGCTGGTGCGCGGCACCGGCGATGCCTATGCGTTGCGTCGGGCCTATCACGACGAAAAAGTAAACACCCAGTTCCGTCCGGCATCGCCCGAAGGCGCCGCGATTTTCGAGGCCGCCGAACAGGCCCGTGTTGAAGCGATCGGCAGCATCGCCATGAAAGGCGTTCAGGCCAACCTGGCAGCGGGCCTGGAACAGCGGCTGCTCAATCGCGGTCTGGGCAAGGCGCGCGGCAAGGACGAAGCGCCGCTGGCCGATGTCCTGGCGCTGATGGTGCGCGAAAAGCTTTCCGGCGAAAAACCGCCGGCCTCGGTCGCCAGCGCGGTGGAATTATGGCGCCCCTTCATCGAGGAGAAGGCCGGCGGCGATCTGGACAAGCTGGCTGGTGCGCTGCGCGACCAGAAGGCCTTCGCCAAGCTCACCCGCACCATGCTCAATCATCTGGCCTTTGGCGATCAGACGGAAAGCGAGTCGTCCGCCGAACAGGACGCCGACGGCGAAAAGCCCGACGGCGAGAATGACGACGGCCAGGACCAGGACGCCCAGCAGGACGGCGAAAGCGCCGCCACCGAATCCGCCGCCGAGGCCGAAGACGGCCAGGAGGTGGAATCCGACATGGCCGCGGAGCAGTCCGAAGACCTGTCGGATGCCACCGAACCGGAAGACGGCGCCAAGCCGCAGCGCCAGGAATCCGCCTTCTCCCGGCAGGACGAGTGGGGCTACAAGATTTTCACTGCCGAATTCGACGAGGAAATCGCCGCGCCAGACCTGTGCGAGCCTGAAGAGCTGGCGCGGCTGCGCGGCTTTCTCGACCAGCAATTGTCCGCGATGCAGAGCGTGGTCTCGCGCCTGGCCAACAAGCTGCAGCGGCTGTTGATGGCGCAGCAGAACCGGCACTGGGAATACGATCTGGAAGAAGGCCTGCTCGATACCTCACGCCTGACCCGCATCGTGATCGATCCGATGTACCCGCTGTCGTTCAAGCGGGAGAAAGACACCACCTTCCGCGACACATGTGTCACGCTGTTGCTCGACAATTCGGGCTCCATGCGCGGACGGCCCATCATGGTGGCGGCGATGTGCGCCGACATTCTGGGCCGCACGCTGGAGCGCGTGGGCGTGAAAACCGAAATCCTGGGCTTCACCACCCGCGCCTGGAAGGGCGGCATGAGCCGCGAGAAGTGGCTGGGCGCCGGCAAGCCGCCACAGCCTGGCCGCCTCAACGACCTGCGCCACATCGTCTACAAGGCGGCAGATGAGCCCTGGCGGCGGGCCAAGCGCAACTTGGGCCTGATGATGCGCGAAGGCCTGCTGAAAGAGAATATCGACGGCGAAGCCCTGACCTGGGCGCACAACCGCATCGTGGCGCGTCCCGAACAGCGCAAAATCTTGATGGTGATCTCCGACGGCGCGCCGGTGGACGATTCCACCCTGTCGGTGAACGCCGGAAACTATCTGGAACATCACCTGCGCCGGGTGATCGAGGAGATCGAGACCCGTTCATCGGTCGAGCTGACTGCCATCGGCATCGGCCATGACGTGACGCGCTATTACCGCAAGGCGGTCACCATCGTGGATGCCGAACAGCTTGGCGGGGCCATGACCGAACAGCTCACCGAACTGTTTGCCGAAGACGCACCAACGGGGCGCCGCAAGCGTTAGTCGATCCCAACAGAGTGCGTGTGGCTTTCTGGCCGCTCGCCCAAGCTCACGGCGTACTTCGGCCCGCGCAGGTCGACCGGACCCGTGCTTACGCTTCGCGTACCACCTCAGTACCCATTCATCCCGCTCAATGGGCGCATGGCAGGCCGCAGCAGATAATACGGCACGAGCAGCAGAATGCTTTCCCCGAAGAACACGATAAAATGCACCAGGGCGGAGTCCGTCCAGGGCACGTCGGCGCCGGCGAACGCAGCCGGATAATAAACCGCGCTGAAGACAAGGCTGGCGGCGAAGGATGCAGCCAGCGGCGCCGTCCACCAGCGCGGACCGCGCGCCGCGTCGAAGAAGATGATGGCGATGAAGTTGGCGAACAGGAACGACGCGCCGAAGGCCAGCATGGTGCGCAGCGACAATAGCGGCGTGCTGTTGATCCAGTTGGTGATCCCGCCGGGATTGAGCAGCACCACCAGCGCCACGATCCCCAGCCCGACGAGAAGCTGGGCAAAGGCATAGGGCGCGCCATAGCGGCGATTGCAGAGATGGATGGCGTACCAGGCCACCGGCAGCACCAGGTCGCTACGCGCCAGCATGGCGTTCTGCACGGCGCGCGGCGCGTCAGGCAGGAACAGCAGCGCATCAGTGAACAGATAGGCCGCGCCCAGCAGCGTGATCAGCAGCAGCACCGGCACGACCAGACGGGCGGCGATCAGAATCGGCCCGGACATTCTGTTGCGCAAATCCTCGGGCGGGCCGCCATAGGCGCGCGTACGCGGCGGCCAAACCGCGTCGTCCTCGTGGCGCAGCCCGGCCGTGACGTCTGCTGTATCCAGCGTCAGGGCGCGGTGCGCGCCGTTTTGGTAATCGTATGCCCTCACAAAAGCCCTCATAAACACCATACAGGCGCACCAGACGTATCAATCTGGCACGCGCAGCATGATTTCAGGGAGAGCCACGCAAATGCGATGCCGCCGCGCGGTTGCCCACGCGGCGGTCAAAAGGCTTAGCGATGAAATTGCCGGTTAGGCGGCCTTGGCGGCGGAGGCCTTCTTGGCGATCGCGCGCTTCAGGCGCAGGGCCTTGGGCGACAGCGTGCTGTCCTTGCACTTCAGGATGAAGGGATCCAGGCCGCCATTGCGGTCCACCGAACGCAGCGCGTTCATGGAAATCTTCAGCTTGTAGCTGTTGCCCAGCAGTTCGCTGGCCAGCGCAATGATCTGCAGGTTCGGGCGGTAGATCCGCTTGGTCTTGTTGTTGGCGTGGCTGACATTGTTGCCAACCAGGAGGCCTTTTCCGGTCAATTCGCAGCGGCGTGCCATGGCGATTCTCTTCAATTCTTTCAGGATTTCCGCAGCTTTCGCCTGGAAAAGAGCCGGGTTCATAAGCAAACCGCCCGCATTGGTCAAGGCGGAACCGGAACAAGGCCTGCCCCGTTGGCCCCAAAAGCACCAATATATCCAGCTATATAGGCTTTCATGCGCCCAAACAGCCTTCTCCCTCCCCTTGCCATCCCCCTCGCCGCGCTGGCCCTTTTGGGCCTCTCCCTGCCCGCCAGCGCCGCCGGCGGCGCCACCAGCCCGAGTCAGCCCGGCTCCCAGCTCCAGGTCGCCATGACGCTCTATGCGGGGGGGATCACGATGGGAAAGGCGGATTTGGACGCCACCATCCGGGGCGGTGACTATCAGGTGGTTTCCAACCTCCAGACCCAGGGCGTGGTGAACGCCTTCTGGCAGTCGGAAATCCAGGCCACCGCATCGGGCAAGCTGGCCGACAGGAACCTGGCGCCCGCTTTGTACGACAGCTTCAACACCCGCCAGTCCACCGGCAAGCGGCAACAGGTTTCCCTGACCTATGAGGGCGAAAATGCGCCGCGCCTTTATGCCAATCCGGTCTATCCCAAGACAGAATTTGAAGTGAAACCGCAGGACGCCAAGGGCACGCTGGATCCGTTGAGTGCCATCACGCTGATCGCCAGCGGCGTTGCAGCCAGGGACGGCAATCCCTGCGCCGCCACGCTCCCGGTGTTTGATGGCCGCCGCCGCTACAATCTTGAACTGCGCAAGGTCCGCGATGTTGACATCAAGATGGACAACGGCCTTTACCAGGGCAAAGCCGTGCAGTGCGAAGCGCGCTATCGCCCCATCGCCGGCTTTCGCCAGAAGCTGCTGAGCGGCAGCGATTTTCCCGTGGTTCGCGCCTGGATCGCTAGCTTCCCATCCTCGGTGGCGGGGCGCGACTATACCGTGCCGCTGCGGGTCTGGGCCGAGACCAAATATGGCGTGATCGCCGTCCTGGCGACCTCCCTGAAGGTCGACGGCCAGCACCCCAGAGGCGTCCGCTCGTCCTCGTAAATGCCGGGATGTCCGCGGATTTTTTAATCCGGGTACGGAATGGAGTCGCGCGGCCCAGACAAAGGCCCATGGTTCGAGTCGGCCACTAGATGTGGTGTTTTAACGGTGTTCGGAATCTGCTAAATGTATGAGAACAAAGGCAGATATTGAATTGGTTAGTGATTCGATCTATGTTCGGACCAGTTTTGTTCTAATTCTTAACCCGCAATCCACAAGAGCCCTTCCGCGCTGGTATCCGCCCTCGCATTGCCCGACACAGGGGATCCCCGCGCGCGATCCAGCGCGTCAACCAGGCGATCCTTTTGCTTGCGAAAGGCACGGGCAGACACGATTTAACATCCCATGCACACCACCGGCACTGGCCGCACGCAGGTTCCCAAAGTTACCGCGGTCCTGGGGCCGACCAACACCGGCAAGACCTTTTTCGCCATCGAACGCATGCTGGCGCACAAGTCCGGCATGATCGGATTGCCGCTGCGCCTTCTGGCGCGCGAAGTGTACGACCGCATCGTGAAGCTGCGCGGACCGAACGAAGTCGCGCTGATCACCGGCGAAGAAAAGATCGTTCCGAAGAATCCGCGGTTCTATGTCTGCACCGTCGAGGCCATGCCGCTGGACATTCCGGTCGCCTGCCTTGTGATTGACGAAATCCAGCTCTGCGCCGATCCCGAACGCGGCCATGTCTTCACCGACCGGCTGCTGCATGCCCGCGGCGACGAAGAGACGGTGCTGCTGGGTAGCGACACGATGCGCGGCATTATCCAGCGGTTTATTCCCAAGGCCTGGTTCATCAGCCGCGCCCGCTTTTCCGACCTGACCTATACCGGCGCGAAGAAGCTGACCCGCCTGCCCCGCCGTTCGGCGGTGGTCGGTTTTTCCGCGCAGGATGTCTACGGCATCGCCGAAGTGATCCGTCGCCAGCGCGGCGGCGCGGCGGTTGTGCTGGGCGCGCTCAGTCCGCGCACCCGCAATGCCCAGGTCGATCTGTATCAGTCGGGCGATGTCGACTTCCTGGTGGCGACCGACGCCATCGGCATGGGCCTGAACATGGATGTCGATCATGTCGCTTTCGCCGCCCGCGAGAAGTTCGACGGGGCGCGCATGCGCCCCCTGCGTCCCGACGAGATCGGCCAGATCGCCGGGCGTGCCGGGCGTTACATGAATGACGGCACCTTCGGCGCGACAGCCGACTGCGAAGCGTTCGAGGACGAGCTGGTGCAGCGGGTAGAAGGCCATCGCTACGATCCCGTGCGCGTGCTGCAATGGCGCAATGCGCATCTCGACTTCCGCAGCCTGGCCAGCCTGAATGACAGCCTGGATGCGCCCCCGCCTGAACGTGGCCTGACCCGCGCGCGCCCCGCCAGCGATGCGGTGGCGCTGCGCATCCTGTCGGACGATGACGAGATCAAGGCTGTTGCCACCTCGCGCGAAATGGTCGGGCGCCTGTGGGATGTCTGCCAGTTGCCGGATTTCCGCAAACTCTCGACCGACGAACATGTGAAGCTGGTGAAGAACATCTTCCTGTTTCTCAGCCGTGATGGCGCAATCGCGGATGACTGGCTGGCGCGTCAGATCGCGCGCTCCGACATTGTCGAAGGCGATGTCGCCACGCTTTCGGGGCGGCTGGCGCAGATCCGCACCTATACCTATGCCGCGCATCGACAGGGATGGACCCGTGATGGCGCGCACTGGCAGGGCATCACCCGCGCGGTGGAAGACCGCTTGTCGGATGCGCTGCATGAACGGCTGACCCAGCGCTTCATCGACCGGCGCACCTCTGTGCTGATGAAGCATCTGCGCGATGACGAGTTCGGCAGCCTGGCGCTGGATGAAGCCGGTGGCGTGTCCATCAGCGGAGAAGCCATCGGACGCCTGGACGGTTTTCGCTTCGTGCCAGATCCCCGCGCGGTTGGCCTGCAAGGCCGCACACTGCGCGCCGCCGCCCTCAAAGGCCTGGAAAGCGAAATCGCCGCCCGCAGTCATGCGCTGGTTGCCGCCGAAGACAGCGCCATCACCTTGAGCGAACACGGCAAGCTGTGGTGGGACGGCGCCATCGTCGCCAGGCTGGTGGCGGGATCGTCACCCTTGCAGCCCGGCATCCAGATGCAGGCAGACGACCATGTGCGCACCGAAGCCTTGCAGGCGCGGCTGGAAAACTGGATCGCCGCGCGCATCGCCGCGCGTCTTGGCCCACTGCTCGCCCTGCGCGACGCCACGCAGGCGCGTACCGGCACGGACAGCGCCCTGCCCGGCGACGCGCGCGGCATCGCCCATCAGCTCGCGGAGAACTTCGCCAGCCTTGATGGCGCCAGGCTCACGCTTCCCGAAAAGCTCGGTCCGCTGCTCCGCGCGCTGCGCCCATATGGCGTGTGGGTGGGACGGCGCACGGTCTATCTGCCCAAGTTGCTGCGGCCCGATGCGGCGGCGCTTCTCACGCTGCTGTGGGGCGTGTGGACCCGGAAAGAGCCGCCACCGCCGCCGCCCGCGCCCGGCCTTACCTCGTTCGCGGTCGACAAGGGAACCGACACGTCATCCCTGCATGCGGCAGGCTTTGCGGTGCTGGGCGGCCGCGCCATCCGCTTCGACATGCTGGAGCGGCTGGAGGATGAACTGGAAGCGGCGCTGTCGTCAGGCACCGATGCCGAAACGCTGCTCACCAAACTTGTCTCACTGCTTGGTGCCAGCAAGGATGAAGCCCGCGCGGTCATCGCCGCACTTGGCTGGCGTGAAGTCGCCGTCGCCGACGCCAAGCCGGTCTGGCGCCGCGCGCGCGAGAAGCCGCGCCGTCCTGACAAGGCCAAGCCTAAGAAAGTTGAACCGCCGCCCGATCCGCATTCGCCGTTCGCCGGCCTTGCGGCGTTAAAGGCGCGATGAGCCGTCTGGACAAATGGCTATTCCATGCTCGCTTCCACCGCACCCGCACGGTGACGCAGGAAGCAGTCACTGGCGGGCGCGTGCGCCTGAACGGCCAGCGGGTGGCCAAGCCCGGCCATGTGGTGCGGCCCGGCGATATTCTGACCCTGGGCAAGGGTGCCGATGTGCTGGTGGTGCGGGTGCTGGCGCTGGCCGCGCGGCGCGGGTCTGCCAGCGAGGCACGGCAGCTTTACGAAATAGCCGAATAGCGTCATCTAGTTAAGAACGATTATCACATTACTGCGCCATTGAAGGGTCTTGCTTGCAGGGGCGACGCGCCGTAAGCACAGCCCCGATTTGCCCAAGGACGCGCCTGCCTATGACCTATGTCGTCACCGAAGCCTGCATCAAGTGCAAGTTCATGGACTGCGTCGAGGTCTGCCCGGTGGACTGCTTCTATGAGGGCGAGAACATGCTGGTCATCAACCCCGATGAATGCATCGATTGCGGGGTTTGCGAGCCGGAATGCCCGCCGGAAGCCATCAAGGCCGACACCGAATCCGGCCTGGAAAAGTGGCTGTCGGTGAACGCGGAGTATTCCCGCTCCTGGCCCAATATCGCCCAGAAGGGCGAGGCTCCGGCTGACGCCAAGGAGATGCAGGGTGTCGAGAACAAGTTCGAGAAGTTCTTCAGCCCCAATCCGGGCATAGGTTCCTGACACTACGTCATTTTAGCGCGCTCGCAGGGCTGTGTTCCGCACACAGAGCAACCGACACAAACGGTTGAATTTGCGGCCCTTTCCGGGTTCCAATTCAATAAACATCGCCAAATCAATGGGATGGGATGGTTTTTCCTTCCATTTTCTCATCTTTTCTGATAGGGTCTTCTTCGTTCAGAGAACCTGACGACACGTGTCCGCCGGCGCCCCACCGGAGGATCACCCCATGTTTTGTGCGCACAGGAAACACAATGACCGCCCTCAAGACTGCCCCTGCCAAGACCGCTGCCGCCCCGGCCAAGAAGGTCCCGGCCAATTCCAACAAGAAGCACGAGTTCAAGACCAACGATCACGTCGTCTATCCCACCCATGGCGTCGGCAAGGTGTCCGGCATCGAGGAGAAGGAAGTGGCGGGCGTGCGGCTCGAGCTCTTCATCATCGAGTTCGAAAAGGACAAGATGACCCTGCGCGTCCCCACCCAGAAGGCCAAGACCGTCGGCATGCGCAAGCTGTCTTCGCCCGAAGTCGTGGCCGGCGCCCTCAACACCCTCAAGGGCCGCGCCCGCATCAAGCGTACCATGTGGTCGCGCCGCGCCCAGGAATACGAAGCCAAGATCGACTCCGGTGACCTGGTGTCCATCGCCGAAGTGGTGCGCGATCTGCACCGCGCCGGCGGCCAGCCGGAACAGTCCTATTCCGAGCGTCAGTTGTACGAAAAGGCCCTGGCCCGCATGGCCCGCGAAGTCGCCGCCGTCGAAAAGACCGACGAGCCGACTGCGGTCAAGCGTGTCGAAGGCATGCTGACCAAGAAGGCGGCCTGATCCGCTTCAGTCACAAAGAATAGCGATCCCTCTATCGCGAACAGGAAAGGCCCGGTCGAAAGACCGGGCTTTTTCTTTGCCTTAGTTCAGCAATTCGATCTGCGACGGATTTGAAAGCGCGATCTCCGGCCGTCCGCGCGAGGTTTGCACGGTGCCCCGAATGCGCACCTGGCGCGCGATCAGCGATTGCAGGTCATAACCGCGAAACGCACGGCGGTCCTGCGGTGCGATCACTGCGGAAAAGCCGCGCTGCCAGTCATTGCCGAAATCGACAGAGATGCGCCCATCCTTGGTGGCGACATTGGTCACCCAGCCTTCGACAACCTGAAAGCTGCCGGTAGCGGCGCTGCCCATCGCCTGCGGGCTGCGGGGCGCGTAACTGGTGATGGCCCAGACGCCGGCACGCTTGGCACGGGCCCGGCCTTCGGCCTCATACAGTTCGGGTGAGCACTCCTCACGGTCCGGCGAAATCGCGACCCGCGCCAGTCCCTGTTCCAACAGCGCGACCTGCAGCCAGCTCTGGTTGAAGCCATGCGCCCGCACCCGGTAATAGCGGTCCTGCTTTGGCGGCGTGGCGGTGAAGGTCACCGGCCCCTGCTTGGCAAGATTGCTCAGCACAGACAGCGCGCGTTCCGACAGATAGCGCGGCCCACCTTCGGCTTCGGGCTGCGGCAGGCGGATGCCTTCCAGCAGCACGGCGCGGCCATCGCTAAGGATCAATGCGCCATTGCGCTCCACGCGTATCACGCGCGCCTTGGAAATTTCGGGGCGTCCGGCGCAATCGGGAATGAAGCGCTGGGCAAAGGCCGTATTGGCGTCCAGCGGCAGGCACATTGATGCCAAAATCGGTAAATAGACCCCACGCATATGTCCATTGGTGGTAAAACCAATGTTGCGGTCAAGCGTTGGAGTAGTTCTCCGTCGATCCAATGTATTCAAAGGTTAATATGCTTTTCGCCGACCCGATTGTTCTGCCGACCACGCTGCCCTCCGCCGCCGATTTCCCGACGATGGTAAAAGCCGCTTTGCCCGCGCTGACCGTGATGATGGTGCAGGGTGCGCGCGATTTCCTGTTCGCGATTCTGATCCTGGCCGCAGGCTGGATGCTGTCGCGTTGGGTGGGCCGCTGGACTGGCAATCTCATCGAGAACAGCCGGTACATCGACGACACATTGAAGCCTCTGATGACCGGCTTCGTCAGCTATTTCATCATGGCACTGACCATCGTGGCGGTGCTGGGCCAGTTCGGTGTGCAAACCACTTCGCTGATCGCGATATTGGGCGCCGCCGGTCTGGCAATCGGCCTGGCATTGCAGGGCACGTTGTCGAATGTCGCCTCCGGCGTGATGTTGCTGATCCTGCGCCCGTTCCGGGTGCGCGAGCGCATCAAGGTGGCCGACGCCACCGGGCCGGTGCGTGAAATCGGCCTTTTCCGCACAACTATTCTCACCGATGACGGCATCTACGTTTCGATACCCAATGCCACCATTTTCACGGGTCCCATTCACAACATGTCGCGTGAGGGACGGCGGCGGGTAAACTTCACGGTGGAGATCGACCGCAACGAAAATCTCGACACCGTGATGAAAGCCATCCGCGAGGCGCTGGCTGACGAACCGCGCGTCCTGAAACATCCCGCCTGCACGGTGGAAGTCGACGCACTGGGGGCGCTGTCCACCACGCTGGTGGTGCAGGTGTGGATCGAGAACCGGGGGTTCGGCGAAACCCAGTCCGAGATCAAGAAACGCGTGCGCGAGGGGCTGCAGAAGGCCGACATCAGCGCCCCAGTGCCAGTGGCAGCGCCTGCCGTGGCGCCCTGGGCACCGGCCGAGGACAAGCCCGAACACGATGGCGAACGCCCGGACAGAAAACCCAATTAGGCTTTGGCTTTCAGGTTGACGCCCGGCGGCGGCAATGCGTCATCGGGCACGAAGAAATCCGGCAGAAGATCCTTGGACGGATCGGCGCGGTAGCGGTCGAAATCCGTCACGCCCTGCTGGCTGAGGAATGTGTCGTCGATCAGGAAATTGCCGCTGAAGCTTTTGGGCTGCTGGAACAGGTGCCAGGCGGCGTCGGCAACGATCTCAGGCGTCCTGCAATGGGCCATGCCGTCTTCGCCCCCGACCACATTGCGGATGGCGGCGGTGGCGATGGCAGTGCGCGGCCACAGCGCGTTGAAGGCGATCTGGCCTTTGAACTCCTCGGCCATGCCCAGCACGCACAGGCTCATGCCATACTTGGCCATGGTGTAGGCCGGGTGCGGCGCGAACCATTTGGCTTTCATGTCCAGCGGCGGCGACAGCATCAGCACATGCGGATTGGCGGCGCGCTTGAGATGCGGAATGCAGGCCTTGGACACCAGGAACGTGCCGCGCGCATTGACCTGGTGCATCAGGTCGAAGCGCTTCATCTCGGTGGCCTCGGTGCCGGTCAGCGAAATGGCGCTGGCATTGTTGACGCAGATGTCGATGCCGCCGAACTGCCTGACGGCCGCGTCCACCGCCGCAAGCACGTCCTCCTCGCTGCGGATGTCGCAGGCCACCGCCAGCGCCTTGCCGCCCGCCTGCTCGATCTCCCTAGCGGCGCTGTAAATGGTTCGCGGCAGTTTCGGGTTCGCCTCGGTTGTCTTGGCGGCGATGACGATATTTGCCCCATCTTCTGCGGCCCGCAGCGCGATGGCCAAGCCGATGCCCCGGCTGCCGCCGGTAATGAACAGGGTTTTGCCCGCCAGCGCCACGAATCCCTCCTCTGGTTAAGGCCATTATGGCGCAAACGGGCCCAGATTCCCTCGACATCCTGTCAGGGTGCGCTTATCTAGCCGCCATGATCGACGTCCAGACCAAAATCGCCCCCGCCGATGCCGCCGGGATCTCCGAAGCCGCCCGTATCCTCAAGGATGGCGGCCTTGTCGCCTTCCCGACCGAGACGGTCTACGGCCTGGGCGCCGACGCCACCAATGGCGAAGCCGTGGCCGCGATTTTCGCCGCCAAGGGCCGTCCGCTGTTCAATCCCCTGATCGTGCATGTCGCAGACATGGAAGACGCGCTTCGCCATGTCGAGATGTCGCCCCGCGCCCGCGCGCTGGCGGAAAAATTCTGGCCCGGCGCGCTGACGCTGGTGCTGCCGCGCCGCAAGAATTCGCCGCTGTCGCTGCTGGTCAGCGCGGGTCTGGACAGCGTGGCGTTGCGCGCGCCGTCGCATCACGCCGCCATCGCGCTCTTGAAGGAAACCGGCCGCCCCGTCGCCGGCCCCTCGGCCAACCGTTCCGGCCAGGTCACCGCCACCACCGCCACCCATGTCGCCGACAGCCTCAGCGGCAAGGTCGATTTCATTCTCGACGCGGGCAGCGCCACGCTGGGCATCGAATCTACCGTCGTCGGGTTTGACGGCGACCGCCCGCTGCTGCTGCGCCCCGGCGCGATTCCGCGCGGCGACATCGAGGACATGATCGGCCCGCTGGGCGCGCCCGGCAGCCTGATCCGGTCGCCCGGCCAGCTTGCCAGCCACTACGCGCCGCGCGCGGCGCTGCGCCTGAATGCGGGCGAGATCGAATCCGGCGAAGTGCTGCTGGGCTTTGGCGACGCGCCGGGCGCCAAGCTGAACCTTTCGCCGCGCGGCGACCTGAAGGAAGCCGCCGCGAACCTGTTCGCCATGCTGCGCGAACTGGACAAGAGCGCCAGCCACATTGCCGTGTCGCCCATTCCGGACACGGGCATCGGCGAAGCGATTAACGACCGCCTGCAGCGGGCGGCCGCGCCCAGATGACCGTGCCGCAAGCTGTCCTGGACCGCCTGAAAGACGCGGTCGGGGCCAAAGGCTTCAGCACGGATCAGAACGACATCGCGCCCTATCTGGAAGAATGGCGCAGCAAGTATTCCGGTCACACACCGCTGCTTTTAAAACCGGCAATGGCAGCCGAAGTTTCCGCCATCCTGCGCATCGCTCATGAAACCGGCACGCCGGTGGTGACCCAGGGCGGCAATACCGGGCTTGTCGGCGGCCAGATTCCGCATGGAGAAATCCTGCTCTCCACCCGCCGCCTCACACAAATGGCGCCGGTCGATGAAAGCGGGATGACGGTGACGGTGGAAGCCGGCGTCACGCTGGCCCAGGTGCAGGCGGCTGCCGACGACAGGAATCTCCTGTTTCCCCTCAGCCTTGCGTCGGAAGGCAGCTGCACTATCGGCGGCAACATCGCCACCAATGCGGGCGGCACCCATGTGCTGCGCTATGGCATGACCCGCGCGCTGGTGCTGGGCCTGCAGGCGGTGCTGCCGAACGGTAGCGTGCTGGACATGTTGCGCGCCCTGCACAAGGACAATACCGGCTACGACATGAAACAGATGCTGATCGGCTCGGAAGGCACGCTGGGCGTGATCACCGCCGCCACCCTGCGGCTGTTTCCCAAACCCGAAGTATCGGTCACCGCCATGGTTGCCGTGCCCACGCCCGCCGCCGCGCTGGCGCTGATGGGCGCGATGCAGGCGCGCACCGGCGGCATGCTGTCGGCCTTCGAACTGCTGCCGCGCATCGCGCTGGATCTCGTCATCCGGCATGTCGAAGGCACTCGCGATCCGCTGGCCGCGCCCTCGCCCTGGTATGTGCTGCTGGAAGCCACCAGCGGCGCGGCCACCGATCTGGCCGCCAGTGTCGAAACCACGCTGGCAAAAGCGATCGGCGACGGCATCGCCACCGACGCCGTGGTGGCGGCCAGCCAGGCCCAGAGCGCTGCGCTGTGGAAGCTGCGTGAAGGGGTTTCCGAAAGCCAGAAGCGCGAAGGCGCCTCGATCAAGCATGACATATCGGTGCCAGTGGCCATGATCCCGGATTTCATCATCCGCGCCACACCCGCCGTGCTGGCGATTGTGCCCGGCGCGCGGCCCGTCAGCTTCGGCCACCTGGGCGACGGCAACCTGCATTTCAACTTCAGCGCACCCGCAGGCGGCGATGGCGAGGAATTCCTCGCCCGCTGGGACGAGGTGCAGCAATGCGTGCATGATATCGTGCAGACGTTCGGCGGATCGATCAGCGCCGAACATGGCATCGGCACCATGAAGGTCGCGGCCCTGCCCCGTTACAAGTCCCATGCCGAGCTGGACGCGCTCCGGGCGATCAAGGCCGCGTTCGACCCCAAAAACATCCTCAACCCCGGCAAGCTGGTGCCGCCGGTGCTGCGGCTGTAATCCTAGTCCACCGCCAGTACGGCCACGCCCATGGCGGGCATCTGCACCACCAGCTTTCCGTCCACGATCAAACCCGTGAAGGGCTTGGGCGCAAGCGCTGACGGCTTGTCGAAGCTGTTGTGCGCATCCATGCGGTCGGACACCAGTATCTGCCCGCGCGCGGCCTTGCCCGCCACATTGGTGCGCACGGTCACGGCCCGCTTGGGATCGGTGTTGACGATGGCCAGGTACAGCTTGCCGTCCTTGCCCCGCGCCGCCGAGACATCGATCAGCGGCAGCGCGATGCTGCCGAAGCGATACTGGGCCTTGGAAACCTCAGCCGGATAAGGCGTCGCTTCCATGAAAGGCCGGTACATGTCGAAGGCATGATAGGTCGGCGTGAGGATCATCTTTTCCTTGTCGGTGAGGATGATCGCCTGCAGCACATTTATCATCTGGGCGATGTTCGCCATCTTTATCCGGTCGGTATACCGGTGAAAGATGTTGAAGCTCAGCGCCGCAACCTGCGCGTCGCGCAGCGTGTTCTGCTGATACAGGAAACCGGGCGTTGATCCCTTTTCTTGCTGGTACCAGGTGCCCCATTCATCGACATAGAGCGCGGTCTGCTTCTTGGGATCGTGGCGATCCATGATCGCGATCACGTCCTTGAGCTGGCGGTCCAGGTCCAGCGTGTAATGAAGCTGCTTGGCCCAACCCTCCTCCGTGAAGCCCGTCGCCACATCCTTGGGGCCAAGGTCCGGCGGCATGGCGTAATAGTGATAGCTCAGCGCCTCCATATGGCCGCCAAAAGTAGGCCCGCCATTCTTCATCATCTCTTCGGTGAAGGCCTTGTAGTCGTGCCACTTGTCGAGATTGCCGCTGGCGCCGCTGGCCACCTTGATCATGCCCATTTCGCGCGGCGCGTTGACGAAGGCCGTGTAGCGCGCGTTTTCCGCCGCCGCCGTTTCAGGCCGCATGTTGCCACCGCAGCCCCAGGTTTCGTTGCCGAGGCCCCAGTATTTCAGCTTCCAGGGTTTGTCGCGGCCGTTCTTGCGCCGCTCGTTCGCCAGCGTCGCGTTCTCGGCCGAGGTGATGTACTCGACCCACTGCCCCATCTCATAAGGCGTAAGCGAGCCAATGTTGCCGGAGACATAGGCCTCCGCGCCGACCAGCTCAGCGAAATCCATGAACTCGTGCGTGCCGAAGGCATTGTTGTCGGTAACGCCGCCCCAATGGACGTTGATGCGGGTCGGGCGCTGGGCGCGCGGCCCGATGCCGTCGCGCCAGTCATAAAGATCGGCAAAACAGCCGCCGGGCCAGCGGATCACCGGCACCTCCAGCCGCTTCAGGGCATTGACCACATCGGTGCGATAGCCCCGGATGTTGGGGATTTTGCTGTCCGTCCCGACCCAGATTCCTTCATAGATGCCGCGCCCCAGATGCTCGGCGAAGTGACCGTATATCTGCCGCGCGATGGGCGCGCCGGGTTTGGAAAGATCGACCGTGACATCCACGCTGGCTTGCGAGGGCGCAGCGTTCTGGGCGATGGCGGCGCCTGCCGCTATCAGGCCCGTAACAAGCATTGCGGTTGCGAGCTTTTTCATCGTCTTCTCCCCGTCTGCATCCGGTCTTTTCGCAGAACATACGGCTGCGCTGGGGGCCTGACAACGGCGCGCGGGGGCGGTGAGTAATTGTCAGAGAGCCATCCCAGCATTGGCCGCTGCCGCATTGAACTTGCTTTGGCAATCGCGCAACCTGCGCCGAAAAGACAGACAGCGGGGAAGACATGCCAGGAATGCAATGGAACCGGCGCAGCCTGCTCAGTGGGCTGGGCGCTATCGGTGCAGGCTCGTTCTGGATGCCGCCGACGGCCGACGCGCTGGGCCTGCCCACCGACAAGATCAAGGCGGTCCATTATTTCCGCAACGCCGGAGACAGCGCCGGTCGCGGCGGCCAGCCCATGGTCAACCAGTCCACCAATGTGGTGATCATCGAAACCGAATCCGGCCTGCGCGGAATCGGCGAGGGCGGCGAGCCGCGCACGATGGAAGAGTGCGCCGCGATGATGATCGGGCTGGATCCGTTCCGCATCGACATGCACTGGCAACGCATGATGCGCGGCATGCATTACACCGCCGGGCGCGAAAAGCTGCACTCGCTGGGCGGGCTTGACATGGCGCTATGGGATCTCAAGGGCAAGGCATTGGGCGTGCCGGTCTATCAACTGCTCAGCGGCAAGTCGCGCGAGTATATCGAATGCTATTCCACCGCCTTCCCCTGGCCCAAGGGCCAGACGATAGAACAGGTGGCGCGCGCCTGCCGTGAGGCAGGCTTTCGCGTTTACCGCCATGCCACCGACATCGGCGGTGGGCCGGTGGTGGATCGGTTCGCCCTGGTACGGCGAATGTATAACGATTGCCTCGCGCTTCAGAAGGGGGCTGGCGATGGCGGCTGGGCGCTGGATTTCCACACCCAGTTCGATCCCGCAGACGCCATACGCCTTTGCACCATGATCGAGGCGGCGGACCTGCACCCCTATTTCATAGAAGATCTGATCCGCAGCGAAAATACGAACACCTATGAAACCGTGCGCCAGCGTACCCGCCTACCGATCGCCATGGGCGAGCAGCTTGGCTACAAATGGGACATTGCCCCGCTGATCCAGAAGCAACTGATCGACTATGTGCGCACTTCGCTGCCCAATGTGGGCGGCATCAGCGAATACATGAAGATCATCGGCATGGCCGAAACCCACTATGTCGGGATGATCCCGCATTTCACCAGCCCGATCGCGGAAGCCGCACTGGTGCATTGCCTTATCGCCTGCTCGGTGCCGGCGCTGATGGAAATTCTGGGCGACGGCAGCCGCAGCTGGCCCTATCTGACCCGCGCCTATGACTTCAAGAACGGCAAGATGTGGCCCAATCAGCGTCCCGGCCTTGGTGTCGAGGTGGATGTGAGCAAGCTGACCAAGGTCGGCGAATACAATAGCTACCGGGCGGGCATGCCGCTCAACACCCGGCCAGACGGCTCATACACCCAGTGGTAGCGATGACGAGGAGCACGATTGGCATGATGCACAGGAGCCTTCTGGCATTCACCTTCCTGGCGGTCGGCGTCGTCGCGGCGCAATCCCAGGTTCAGACCCATCTGCCCGACGCCGTCGCGGGCGCACGGCCCGTCACCATCGAGCGCATCAAGGTTCACGGCCCGGCGCTGAAAGGCAATCTGGAACGCAATGCAGAAGACCGCGACGTACTGGTCATTCTGCCACCCGGTTACGGCTTCAACCCGGCCAGACGGTATCCCGTGGTGTATGCCCTGCACGGCTATTTCATAGGCGCGGAACAATGGAGCAAGGAAATCCATGTGCCGCGAACGGTGGAAGGCGCTTTCGCCAAGGGCGCGGCCGAGATGATCGTGGTGATGCCCGATTCCAAGACCATCCATAACGGCTCGATGTATTCGAGTTCGGTAACCACCGGGGATTTCGAAACCTTCATCGCCCGCGACTTGGTCGCCGCGATCGATACCCGCTATCGCACCATTGCGCAGCGCGAAAGCCGCGGACTGGCGGGCCATTCCATGGGCGGCTATGGCGCCACCCGCATCGGCATGAAACATGCCGATGTCTTTGGCAACCTTTACATCATGAGCCCGTGCTGCCTGGCGCCGCGCCCCATGCCGCGGGCAGAAGACGAAGCGGCCCTCGCATCCCTGAAATCCCTGGAAGAGGCGGCGAAACTGCCCTTCCCGCAGCGCGCCCAACTGGCTTCCGCTTCGGCCTGGTCGCCCAACCCGGCCAAGCCGCCGCTTTATCTCGATCTGCCGTATGGCGCTGGCCAGCAGGATGTTCGGGCGCGCTGGGCTGCCAATGCTCCCCTCGCCTTTCTGGATCAGTATGTCGGCAATCTGCGCCGCTATCGCGGGATCGCGCTGGACGTCGGCGATCAGGACGGATTGAAAGCCGACACCCAGAAGTTGCACGAAGCACTAAACCGCTATGGCATTGCCAACAGCTTCGAAATCTATCCGGGCACCCATGTCAGCCATATTGCCTTGCGCTTCCAGGATCATGTGCTGCCCTTTTTCAGCAGAACCCTGACGGGCGAGAAACGCTGACTAGGGCAGCAGGGTACTGCATGGCAGCCAGCGCAGATTTGGATATGGCGCAAAGTAGGGATCGGACAGATGCTGGGGTCCTAACTGGCTGAAGGAAACGGTTTGTTCAACCGAACTGATCTTGATGTGGCACGGGATATTGTCGGCGCGGTGCTACCGCCAACGGCTCAGATCCACTGGCCGCTTCTGTCGCGGCGCATAGGCGCAGAGCTTTTCGTCAAGCACGAGAATCATAACCCGACGGGTTCGTTCAAAGTTCGCGGCGGGCTGACCTATTTCGATCGGCTGGTGCGCGAGCGGCCGCAGGTCAAACGACTGGTATCTGCCACACGCGGCAATCACGGCCAAAGCCTGGCCTTCGCATCCGTCATTCACGGTGTTCCGGTGCGCATATTCGTGCCCCATGGCAACAGCAGTGAAAAGAATGCCGCGATGCGGGCTTATGGCGCAGAACTTGTGGAAGACGGCACAGATTTCGAAAACGCTCGCCAGGCGGCGATGCGCAATGCATTCGAATCCGGCGTCGAGATGGCGCCGTCCTTTCACCGCGACCTGGTTGTCGGGGTGGCTACCTATGCACTGGAGCTTTTCATCAGCGTCGAAAAGATCGACACGCTTTATGTGCCCATCGGGCTGGGGTCGGGCATCGTGGGTTGCATCATGGCCCGCGACCTGCTGGGACTCAAAACCGAGATAGTCGGTGTTCAGGCCAGCGGCGCACCGTCTTACGCGCTGTCCTTCGTACAGGGACGTGTGGTCGAGACGAATGGCGCCAACACTATCGCCGATGGGATCGCCACACGCTCGCCCGATGCCGAAGCCGTGCAGATCATAAATAGACGCGCGGCGCGCATCGTGCAGGTCAGCGAAGAGGAAATCACCGAAGCTATACGGGCTTACTGGACCGATACCCACAACCTGGCAGAAGGCGGCGCAGCGGCTGCGTTGGCCGGCGCCATACAGGAACGGTCAAAGCTGGCGGGAAAGCGCGCCGCCGTGATCCTGTCGGGCGGTAATATCGATCTGGCATTGTTCCGAAAAAGTATGACGGACTAAAACGGTATCAGCCTTCGTCCAGCATCCCGTCGTCCGGCGCGTGAACCTTCAGGCCCTTTGCCAGAAGCGCTTCCCAGATTTCCTCCGGCGTGTCGGCGAAGCTGAAAAGCGCAAGGTCCTGCGGCGAGATCACGCCCTCGTCCGCCAGCCGGTCGAAATTGATGATGCCGCGCCAGTATTCGCTGTCAAACAGCACCACGGGCGCACGCTCGGCCTTCCCGGTCTGCTGCAGGGTGAGGATTTCAAACAGCTCATCCAGCGTGCCAAATCCGCCCGGAAACGCCACCAGACCGTTGGCCCGCATCGCCAGATGCATCTTGCGCATGGCGAAATAGTGAAACTGGAACGACAGTTCGGGCGTGATGTAGGCGTTTGGCTTCTGTTCGTGCGGCAGCGTGATGTTGAATCCGATGCTGGGCGCATTGACATCGTGGGCGCCGCGGTTGGCGGCCTCCATCAGCCCCGGCCCGCCGCCGGTGGCGATGACGTTATCGCGCCAGCGGTTGCGGGGCGCGAACGCGCCCCCGCGCAGCGACGCGATGCGGCCGAAATTCCGGGCCGCGTCATACCAGCCGAGCTGGCGCTTGATCCGCTCCGGCGACATCCCGGCGGGCGGGGTTTGCGCCAGTTCCGGCGACAGGCAGCGCGCCCCACCGAACACGATGATGGTCGACCGGATACCCCAGTCCCGCAGCAGCAAATCCGCCTTGGAATATTCCAGCGCGAAACGGATCGTGCGCATTTCGGGGCGCAGCAGGAATTCGGTGTCATAGACCGGCAGGATGCCGCTGCGCGACGGCGGGCGCCCCGGCTGCAGGTGATCCTCGTCCATTTTTTCAGGTTCCATGGCGCATCCCGCTCCCGCTGCCTATCCGCCTCGGCGCTGCGCCTAGCGGATGATTTCCGCTTCGGTCTTGCGGCCATCGACATAGATGGTCACGCGCTCGCGCGGCGGCGGGAAGGACGCCAGCGCCATCAACAGCGCCACGACCCAGCCCACGATGGTCCAGCCGAGGAAGAAGTTGACGACCGCCACGCCCTTCGCCGCGGGGCTGCGCCGGACCAGCGCAATCAGCGTCGGCAGCCAGTACATTACGAAAAGGACAGCCAAAATCTTCAGCACCGCGGCAACCTCACAAGCCAGCGCCTAATATAGGGATGATTGCGCCCGTTGCCAGTGTCACGCCGCCTGGGACAGCAAGGGCTTGTCCGCCGGGGCGCTGTCGGCCCGGGCGTTGGACTGGGCGCTGACCTTGGCGGTGATCATGGTGGCGACATACGGCAGGCTTTGCACCCCCAGCATCACCATCCACATGGTCACAGCCGGATCCTGGAAGCCCCGGTCGAACGCCATGGAAATCATCGCCATGATCAACAGCGCGCAGAGCAGCGCTTCCTGCCACACCACGCGCAGCACCTGGGTAAAGCTGGCGGAGTCGGCGCATTTGGGCGTGCGCAGGAACGGCTTGCCGGATGTGAAAAGTCCCGTCCAAACCGCCTTGCCCACCGAATGGGTCAGCGACAGCCCCGCCACCGACGCCACCACCGCGCCCTTGAAGCCCGAGCCCACCTTGGGCGGATAGAGCATCAGCGTCTTGATCAGCTTGGTGGCGAACAGCGCCATGGCGGCGGCCGACAGCGCCGGCATCGGCACATCGATGTAGCTGGGCAGCGTCCACATCAGCAGCGTCCAGACCAGCGCCATCAGCGTGACGACCATGCCCAGCCCGTCGGAAATCCAGGGCAGCCAGCCCGACAGAAAGTGATAGCGCTGGGTCAGCGACAGGGCCGAACCGCCCACGAAAATCTCGCGCGCATGACGCTTCATGATCTGCATGGCGCCATAGACCCAGCGATAGCGCTGCGACATGAAGGCTTCCAGCGTATCGGGCATCAGCCCCGAACCCATGCTCTGCGGAATATAGGCCGCCTCGTAACCGGCCTCGAACAGCTTGAGACCCAGCTCGGTGTCTTCGGTTATGCACCACTCGCTCCAGCCATCGACTTCCTCCAGTGCGTCCTTGCGCACGATGGTCATGGTGCCGTGCTGGATGATGGCATTGTGTTCGTTTCGTTCAACCATGCCGATATGGAAGAAACCGCGATATTCCTCATAGGCCATGGCCTTGAATCGGTTCTCACGCGCATCGCGGTAGTCCTGCGGCCCCTGCACCAGCGCGATGGACGGTGACGCGAAATAGGGAATAACCCGGCGCAGCCAAAAGGGCTGAACCTGATAGTCGCTGTCGATCACCGCGATATAAACCGCCTTGGGGTCGGTCAGCGCCAGGGCGCGATTCAGCGCACCGCCCTTGAAGCCTTTCAACTGCTCGAAATGGAAGAAACGGAAATGAGGCCCCAACATGCGGCAATGGGCTTCCACCGGCTCCCAGGTTTCGCGGTCCGGCGTGTTGTTGTCGAGAATGATGACTTCGTAATTGTCGTAATCCAGCCGTGCGAGCGCGTTCAGCGTCTCGATCACCATCTGCGGCGGCTCATTATAGGTGGGCACATGGATGGAAACGCGGGGCGATTTTTCCGGAATCGCCAGCTTCATCTCGCGCCGTTCCACCCGCCACAGGCTGGCGGACAGTTCCGTCGTCTCGGTCAGGATCACCGCGCAGGCCAGCAGCACCAGCGGCGACATGGCGATCATCGCGATGACGTCTGCAGGCTCGACATATTCCAGCGCCGTCGCGTCCACCAGCGCCAGCAAGCCGGTGGACACCAGCACCACCATGCCCCCCATCATCAGATAGCCGGTCTGGCGCACCCGCGGCATGCGGCCCAGCACCAGGAGGCCCAGCAGCAAGCTGATGACCGACGCCATGAGGGCATAGCTGCGCCATTCGGGGAATGTGCGCAGCAGTCCGGTAAAGGCGAATTTGGGATTGCCGCTGGCGTCGAACAGGCCCCAATAGGCGCCCACCGCGCCTTCGCCCTGGTTCTTCCACGGCTGGTCATAGGCTTCGAACAGATAATAGTCCCAGCCCTTTTCCTGCGCGAACTGCACGAAGCCGCGCAGGAAATAGCCTTCATTGGCGGCGGTCGCCTCGGCGCGGCCGCGCGTGCGTCCCTCCGACGGCCAGCCCGCCTCACCCACCACAACCTGCTTGTCGGGAAATTCGCCCTGGATGTGATTGTAGAAATTCTCGGTCGACTTCAGCGCGCCTGTGATGTCGACATTTTCCCAATAGGGCAGCAGATGGACGAAGATCACGTCCACATGCTCGCCGATCTCCGGCGTCAGCATCCAGGTGGACCAGGGTTCGGCGGTGGTAATCTTGATGCGGGCCGGCAGCGCCTCGCGGACCCGCTGGATGTAGGTGTTGAGCTGGTCGGGCGAGACATAGCCGAACAACTGCGTCTCGTTGCCGACGATCACCCGGTCGATGGTCCGGCGGTTGGCCAGCACCGTGCGGATGCCCAGTTCGATTTCCTTTTCGTTCTTTTCCAGATCCGCGCTGATCCAGATGCCCAGCGACACGGTCATGCGATAGCGCCGCGCGATCTCCGGCACCTTGTCCATGCCGCCATCCACCGTGTAGGTGCGGATGCGGCTGGTAAGCTCGGACAACTGCGCCAGGTCCCGGTCGATACGGTCAATCGGAATATTCTTGGTCTGGCGCGCGGTGAACAGCCGGCTGGGACTGTAGGCGATGCCGCGCACCTGCCCGTCCCATTCCGGCGCCACCACCGTATAGTCGCGGCTGGTCCAGAACAGCGCGCTGGCCGCGACCACCATCACCAGCGCGACGGCAATGCGCAGCTTGCCGCCGCCCAGATGCCGCGCGTTCCAGATGCGGGTAAAAAGGTCGCGCAGCACGACTTACTGGTCTTGGCGTTCGCTGGGATCGGGGATGTAGCCCTTTTCGCCGCGCTTGGGCGCTGTCGTGACCCTCACCAGACGAATGTCGAACAGCAGCGTCTGGTTGGGCGGGATCAGCCCGTCGCCCGCGCCGCGCACGCCATAGCCCAGATGCGGCGGAATGGTCAGCAGCCAGCGGTCACCTTCGCGCATCAACTGCAGCGCCTCGATCCAGCCGGGGATGACGCTGCGAAGCTGCATGGTGGCCGGCAGGCCCGGCGAGGTGCCGTCGAAGATGACTTTGTTGAGGAGCGTTCCGGTGTAATAGACCGTCACCGAATCCGCTGCGGTCGGGCGCTTGCCATAACCGTTCTGGATGATGCGGAACTGCAGACCGCTGGGCCGGGTAATCACGCCCTTCTTGAGCTTGTTCTCGGCCAGGTATTTTTCGTTGGCTTCGATGCTCAGCGCATCGTCCGCCGCAAAGGCGGGCGCCGTCCAGCCCGCCATCAGCGCAACCGCAAACACAGTCCAGAACCGCTTCATTCCACTCTCCGAAAACAACAGGGTGCTCCGCTCCGCCGCCATACTACCCCGCTCCAGGCCCCAGGCCCAAGCGCCTGAAACCATGGAAAACCCTGGCGGGCCGCCGAAATCCGCCATCCTGCTTAACCGATGTGCGGGTTCAGGCGAATTTGACTGCCAGATGGACCAGAACGGCCAGGCCAAAAGCCCCAACCAGGAGGCCAGAGCCGCGGTTGATGAACCGCATGGCCCCCTCGTCGATCCGGGTGTGAAAGAGCCCGATCAGGGCGGTCAGAACCAGCCACCACAAAGCAGACCCCCCGACCACGCCCGCAACCACCCAGCCGGCATCGCCAAAATCACCCGTCTCGCCCGCCAGCCCGCTAAGGCCGGCGAACATGCCGCCGAAGAACAGCAGCGTGGCCGGATTGGTGATGGTCAGCGCGAAGGTCGACAGCATTGCCCGGCCCAGCTTGGTGTTGCTCTTGTCCACCTCCCCGGTCTCCGGGCAGCGGGGAACGGCGGGCGCCACGAAAGAGCGCCAGCCGAACCACACCATCATGGCGCCGCCAATCAACTGGATGATGGTGGAATAGCCTTCGATAAGCTGGGCGATCCAGGTCAGGCCAAACCCGGAAATGGCGGCGATGTTCGCCGCCATT
>Ga0222712_10000710_pt1 | contig 42526 bp, 41 predicted proteins | sample C33_657DmetaG_FD_165043 | JGI IMG/M metagenome (GOLD analysis project Ga0222712, IMG submission 165043) | Estuarine water microbial communities from San Francisco Bay, California, United States - C33_657D | ecosystem: Environmental > Aquatic > Marine > Unclassified | place: USA: California... | reverse complement strand
AGATACATTTAGTTTTGAAATTGAAGATAAATTATTGATTATAAAAAGATTAGATACTTCAACTGGATGGGATTATAATCATTCAGTTATCTTTAAAAAAGATAATAGTTTGATTTTATCTATTGGATCAAGTATCAATAATATAAAAAAAATAAAAATACCAGATGAATTACTAAAAGAAAAATATACAATATCATTATCATTCTGTACATATAGAGATACATTTAGTTTTGAAATTGAAGATAAATTATTGATTATAAAGAGATTAGATACTTCAACTGGATGGGATTATAATCATTCAGTTATCTTTAAAAAAGATAATACTTTGATTTAACAAATTAAATATATTAAAAAATATATATTTAATATGTTGTATTTTAAAAAATTAATTGAAAATATTAATAATAATACAAATCTTGAAAATTTATATAATAAAATAATCAGTCCATTTTCTCCATATTATTTATGTAATCATTTTATTGGTGATGAAATACATATATATAATATTACAATACCGACTAATATTAATGATATTTTAATTACTAATAATTTATCTATTATAGAAAATTATGATATAATATATGTTCAAGTAAATTTTTTTAGTATCTTTATAGATTATTATCTACCACGAATTAATAAAAAAATAATATTAATGACAGGACAATGGCAATTTCCACAAATTACCCTAAGTAGTAAAACTGATGAATTATTAAATCATCCTAATATAATTATTTGGATATCCCAAAATCCAATATATCCAAATAGTTCTAAATATATAGGATTTCCATATGGTATATTTAATTTAAAAGATTATGCAAGTGCATTATTAAATAATCAAAATTCTAATAAAGATAATAATATTTTGTGTTTACCAATGGATAATAATACAAATATATGCAGAAGAAAATTACCTGTATTGAATCGTATTAGATCTTCTGATATGTATAATAAAATAGCATCATCTAAATTTTTAATATCACCAATTGGTGATAGAGATGATTGTTATAGACATTATGAAGCAATTGGTTTGGGAACAATACCAATATCAAATATAGCAAAAGATTATAATTTTATATTTGAAAATAATATGTATTATTGTGATATTAATAAAATGGTAGATATATTAAATACAAATAATATAGATTATAATTATATTAATGTTAATAAAGATATAATATGTTTTGATTATTATAAAGATATTATTTTTAATAAAATTAAATTTATTAAAGAAAAAGATTATTTAAATAATAATGAAAGAATTATATATATTGGATCAAGTAAAGATAATATTAAAATGATACCATTAACAAATATTAATACTAATTTTAATTATATAATAAAATTAGTAAAAAATCCATGGCCTGATACTTTTGCATTTGAAGTTAAAGAAAATAATTTATTAGTAAAAAGATTAGATAATCCATCTGGATGGAATTATAAACATTTTGTAATTATGATATTAGATTATTAAAAAATTGAAATTATATTTATATATGTTATATATAAATGTATTTAATTATATCATGAGTGATATTTCAATTGATTTGTCGGGTGTTTTTTGCGATGTATGCAAGTTTGGGCTTCGTTGTCCCGATCAGAGTTGTGGCCTTTTTCACCCATCTGGGTGGAATTGGAGGCGAAATGTAGTTTGTCCTCAAAAGGATAGTTGTCGTAAGTGGAGTTGTCAGCATCGTCATGCACATGGACATGTTCCAATTGATCGGAAATCATGTGTATCTGGTATGAGGTGTCCAAATCGACTCTGTGCTGATAAACATCCAGTTGAGTGGGATTGGCAAAAGAACACTGAATGTTCTGAACAGCATTGTTTTAGAAAGAAGTGTCCCTTTGTGCATAGTTTGAAACAGAATATTCATGTGTGTACTGAATGTGGTTTGCAGAAAGATGGTGCTTACCTACGTCATGGATACATTTATTGTTCTGGAGATTGCTATGATGATCATATTCAGAGACAGATTGATGATTATAAAGATAGAAAATATGAGAGATATGAAGGAAGGAATAGAGGATATTGGTAATTCTAATAGTAAAATATCTAATTAAATTTATTTATCATACTAATAAAAATTGAAATCTAAATATAATAAATATTAATTCATTAATATTTATTATAAAAAAAATGCTAAAACATTATAAACGTGAGCATACTCGTATTTGTGAAATTTCTACTGCTATAGAAAATCAAGAGATTATTTTTTCTGGTTGGGTAAGATCAACTAGATTACAAGCAAAAATTGGTTTTGTTGTTTTGTATGATGGTTCACCAAATACTATTCAAGCAATTGCAGACTCTTCAGAAATTATTGAATCCTTAAAAGGTGTAACAATCGCAAGTTTTATTAAACTTAAGGCTCTTGTTGTAAAACATCCAAAAAAAGCAGATGTAGTAGATCTGCATATTCGTGAAATTATTAAAATTTCACGAATTGTTGATCCAATTCATTATCCACTTGGTGGTGCTCCAAGTTTACAATTTTTAAGAGATTACCAAGATGTACGCGGTCATTCAGAAATGCTAGGTGCAGTAAAAAGAATTACATCTATATGTGCTTATTTAGTATCTGAATTTATGCAAAAACATGGTATTCGTAAAGTGTTTCCACCAACCATGACTGGTAGTGATTGTGAAGGAGCTGGTGAAACATTTACAGTTACCAAACTAATGAATAAAAATAAATCTACTGTTCCTGTTAAAGTTTCTGTAGGAGTTGATGGATCAAGTATTCCATCTGATGAAATAGATTATACTCAAGACTTTTTTGAAGTTCAAACTTCTCTAACTGTTTCTGCTCAACTTCATTTAGAAGCAATTCTTCGCGGTGGTGGTGATGTATGGTGTGAACTTCCATCATATCGTGCAGAACCATCTGTTACAAGTCGCCATGTTGCATCTTTTACTCATCAAGAAGCAGAATTTGTAGATATGCCTCTTGAAGGATTAATGGATTTCTTAGAAGAAATGACTCAATTTATCTTTTCTAGAATTCTTGGTGAACATACAAGTGATTTAAAACTACTTGAAAAACTAGGTGAAAAAAAAGATCTTGTTGACAGACTTAATAAATTTATTTCACAACCATATGCTAGAATTACATATGATCAAGCAATTAATATTGTTCAATCTGCAGAGCATTCTACTAAACTCAAAGAAATATATCCTACACTAGTTCTTCCAGAATGGGGTGCAGATCTTGGTTCAGAATGTGAAAAGTATATTTCTGAAGTTGTTACTCAAGTACCAACACTTGTACATCATTATCCTGCTTCTCTAAAGTCATTTTACATGAAACAAAGTGAAGATGGAAGAACAGTAGAATCATGTGATTTACTAATTCCATTCCTTGGAGAACTTTGTGGTGCTTCTGTAAGAGAAGACGATTATGAAAAACTAATGAAAGTAGTAACTGATCGAAAAATGGATATCCGCCCAATTCAATGGTATGTAAATCTTCGTAAAGATGGTAGTGTCCCTACTGCTGGATTTGGAATGGGATTTGAACGTCTAATTTGTTGCATTACTGGAATGCATATTCGCGAAGTATGTCAATTTATCCAAGCTTATAAGACTCTTAAGTATTAATTTATATTTATGATATATAGTTTTAATTAAATTTAATTTATGATTATTAATATAATAAAAATTTTTATATTTATTATATTATAAATTAAATGGATTATGAAAGTATGAATATGTCCGCATTATTAATTGATGATATTAATTTAAAAATAATTCTAATTGATCCCGATGTAACAAGACAAATAAAAGATCTAATAATTAAATTATCAACTGATAAATTATATGTATATAAACTTGGCAATAAAATAATAAAAAATGATTTTGGATATGAATATATAAAAACATATATTAAAGATAGAGAAGAATTATTTACTTATTTTAAAATCATGATTGATACATTTAAAATTAGAAAAACTGATCATAGTAGATATAAGAAATATTATAGTTATCTTAAAAAAATTTTCTATTAAATATTTATTTATTAATATTTAATTGAATTAATTATTCTGCTTTAGCAACTTCTGCAACTTGAGCAGATCCTTTATTGTGATTCATTTTATATACTGCATAACCAATTCCAACAGCTAAGACTAATCCAATTGCAACTGAAACTCCAATTGTAGCTGAAGAACTAAAACCTTCAGTTACAGATAATTCATCTAAACTATTTCTATATCTTTCAAGTTTTACAGATGAAACTACAGGTTTAGATACAGCTACAGCACTTGATACACCTGGAGTTGTTGCTGCATAGGTTGATGCAACAGATGTTGATACAACTGGAGTTGATGCAACAGAGGTTGATGCGACAGAGGTTGATGCGACAGAGCTTGCTGCTACAGGTGTAGGACTTGATAAAACAGCAGGACTTGATACAGCAGGACTTGATGCTGCAACACTTGGTGCAGCTACAGGGCTTGGTGATGTAGATAAAGTAGTTTTATTTAAAACTGATACACCAGATGTAGGTCCTAATCCCATTACATTAGTGGGTGATAAAGGTGTAGATGATGCTACGACAGATGAAGCTACGGCAGATGATGAAGATACTTGTTGATTAGAGCTAGAACTTACATTTGATGGTTGTACAGTTGAAGGCATTACTAAATTAATTTTAGGACTACTTGATGGACTACTTGCTGGACTACTTGCTGCACTTGTTTCAACTTTAGTAACTACAGGTTGTGCACTTACAATAGTAACTAATGGCGCTGGTGCACCACTTACTGTTGATTTAACTTCAACTTTAGGTGTTTCACCTTTTTTACTGTCTTGAATGATAACCTTTGGTGTTGAAATTTCTACTGGTTTAATAATAGTTATTTTTGGTGCATTAATTTTATTTTTACTTTCAACTATAACTTTTGGTGAAGCTCCTGGAATAGTTTTAACAACTATTTGTTTTGCAGGTGACATTTCATTTTTAGTTAAGGTTACATTAAATGCAGCTTGTGGTCTAATAACAACTTTAGGTGTTGAGTTTGCAACAACTACCTTTACATCCTTTAATGCTGCAGCAGCGTTAGTAGCAACTGCTTTTGCAACTTGTTTGACTTGAGCAACTACAACTGGTGTTACTTTAGGTGTTACATTAACTATATTCTTAACTACATTTTTAATCATTGATACAGTTTTTGGGGTAACTTTTGGTATAACTTTAGCAATAACTTTTGCAACGACTGCTTGTGTTTTAGGAGATACTTTAGGAGATAATTTAGGAGTTACATTAGTAACTGCTTTTACAATTTTTTGAACAACAGCTTTTGTTTTAGGTGATAATTTAACTGATGGCTTTTTTAATTTTTTGGAAATAGATCTTGCAGTTTTTTTAACTAAGTTTTTAATTTTAGGAGTTAATACTTTAGCTTTAACGGAAACTGCTTTAACAACTTTTTGAGCAACTGCTTGAGCTTTAGGGGTTAATTTTGCTAATGCTGCTTTAACTGCAACTGAACTTTTTTTTGCAATTGCTTTAATTATTACTTTAGTTTTAGGACTTAATTTAGGGGTTAATTTAGGTGTTACACTAGTAACAGTTTTAACTAATTTTTTAATTTGTTTAGATACTTTAGATGTTTTTAATTTTTTAGAAAGATCTCTTCTTGATTTAGTTAATATTACTTTAACTTTTTTAGGGGATGATGCTTTAACAACAATCTTAGGTGTAGAAGCGACTCTAATAATTACTTCAGGAGTACTTTTACCTTTTAATAAACTATCAATTGGTAAAAAATCATTAGGTCTAAGTACTGGTGCATTATGGAACTTTGATAAAACATCTAATACGTGACTGGCTGATACATATTTTTTTGGTAAAGACATAGAAGATGCGCTATTTTCAATTCTAGAGTTATTCATTATATATATTATTTTTGAAAAAATTAAATTTTAATATTAAATTATTATAACTAAATTTATTTATTAGATTTTACTGGATAAAATCTAATATTAAATCTGTTAATTATTATATTGTAAATATATTTAAACTATATATTAAAGTATAATATTTAATATAAACACTATAATTTAATATTTTTATGGAATCAAAATTATTTTTAAATGAAAATGATTATCATTTAACCTTTAAAAAATTAAGAACTAGTAATGATATATATAAAACATATTTTATTGAAGCATTAATTACTGGCACAATGATAGAAAGACCAATTGAAAAAACTAAGAATAATAAAATTATTATTGAATCTCCACAGGATTATCAATTATTAGATATTAAAGATACTAATAAAATTTGGATTTATAATATTATTGATCATAAATCAGAAAAAGAAAATATTGCTTTTGAAGATGATAATTTAATATTTATTCCAGATTATAAATGGGATAATAATTTAAAGAATTTACATATTCTTGGAATTTTTAAAAATAAAAGTTTAAATTCAATTAGAGATTTAAATAAAAATCATATTGAAATATTAGAAAAATGTATCATAGATGGTAAAAAAATAATAAAAGAAAAATATGGTATAAGTAATTTAGTAATATATTTTCATTATAGACCATCAGTATGGCAATTACATATGCATTTTATGAATATAGAAACTGATAATAAAGAATCATTTATACTACCAAGAGCACATTTAGTAAGTAATGTTATACAAAATTTAAAATATGATTCAAATTATTATTTAAATGCAAATTTAGAAGTTTTAATTTAATTTATTATTTAATATATGGACAGTTTATTAAATGATTATATTAGTCTTGTTGGAGGAAAAAATAAAGATATTAACAAAGGTGTTAACAAACATTTAAATAAAAATAGAAAGAAAAATTCGTATAAAAATAAACGTGAAAATTTTATAAGACCAAGATATTTAGAATCATACGAAGATTATAAAAATAATGTTTTACCAGAAGGATTAACTAGAAATAGGCAATGGGTTTATGATATATTTGATGGTAAAAAAGAAAAAGAGAGAATTTTATATCAAAATTCAGATTTTTTATTAATACCTGACATTAAATGGGATGGAAAAGATAAATGGGAATTAAGAATAGTTGCTTTTTTTAAAGATAAAGAATTGCATTCTATGAGAGACTTAACTGGAGAGCATATAGAATTATTAGAACAAGTAAAAAATACTAGTTGTAAAATTATAAAAGAAAAGTTTGAATTAAATGAAGATCAATTAAAAATATTTTTTCATTATCGTCCAACTGTATGGCAACTACATTTGCATTTTCATTGTTTATTTCTTAAACATACATCATCGTCGATTGAAAGAGCACATTCTATTTATTCAGTTTTAGAAAATTTAAAATTAGATACAGATTATTTTAAGAAAGTTAAAATACATTGTTTTAATGATATAGAATAATTTTTTAATCTAAAAACCATAATTTTTTATCTCTCATAAATTTTTCTTTATTTTTTCCAATTAAATAATTAAAATGTATTAAACTTGTATTAGTTGGTATCATTGCATTTTCATTATTTAAACCAGGATGAGTTCCGTTTAAAAATATATTTTTATCAATAGTTAAATTTGGTATATTATATTTAAATACTTTAGAACGAATAAAATCTTGATCACTTGTAAAATTATTTATGTCATTTTCATCATATTTAAATATATGATAAATATCATTTTGATTTCTAAACACAATAATTCCTGAGCAAATATTACAACAATTAAATTTATTACTACATTGACCATTACAGTTTTTATATTCTTCATCACATTGTGCAAATATTTTAATATTTTCATTTTTGTTCATTAATTCTAAAATTATATTAGTTGGATCAGATAATACTACAATATCCATATCAATATAACCAACAGCATTTATTTGTATATCTGATACTGATTTTAATGTATATAAGATTGCATCTAATTTGGAAAATGTAATTTTCTTAAAATCAATTTCACTCCAAGCCTTTAATTCTGATGTTAAATTTGAATATTTTAAAAAATTATTTGCATTTATACATATACAATTATCATAATTTTTAAGTGCTTCAATACTTTCTTGATCGATGCAATATACAATTAATTTAAATGATGAATTAAATACTTTCATTGATTCTAAGAAATTTTTAGTAAAATTTAAGTATCCTGAATTTATTAATGTTATCCATACTAGAGATTCGTTAAATGTTTTATTATTCATTTTATAATAATTATATTATTTCTTATTTAAATAAAGATTAGAAAAATTGATTATTCATTATTTAAATATAATATTATAAATAGTATAATAAATAATGAATAATGATTATTATTGTGGATTAAATAATCATGGGAATACATGTTTTTTCAACTCTGCAATTCAAAGTTTAATGAGATGTAGTGTTTTTATAAATTTTATTTCAAATATACATATTGATCATGAATTAATAAAGATATTTCAAGATTTTATCATTGAATATAAAAAAAATTCTAATAAATCAATTTCACCTGTTAATTTAATAAAATATTATGAAAGAAGAAATAAATATTATAAACGTGGAAGCCAAGATGATGCAGACGAAGTAATTACATTTTTAATAGGTGATATTGATGATATTATAAAAGATGTAATTAAAAAAAATCCAGAAAAAAATGTAATAATTAAAGGTGATATTACAATTGATAAAATGATGTCTTATTTATTTGGTGTAGTTATTAGAACAACAAATAAATGTTTAAAATGTTCAAAAAAAAGTTATTATGATGTCACAGAATTCATGATTCGGTTACCAATTAAAGTTAATAATTTAGAAGAAAATTTAATAAATTATTCTAAAGTAGAAGAAATGAATGGTGAATGTCAATATGAATGTAGTTATTGTAAGGAAAAAGTTGATGGGCTAAAATGTGATCAAATAATTAAAACTCCCAAATATTTACATATTCAATTAAAACGTTTTGAAAATGATGGAAGAACTAGATCTAAAATAAATTCAAATGTAAATATACCATATAAATTAAATATTACTGATAATAAGTATAATTTAAGAGGGTTTGTACATCATATGGGATCTATAAATGGAGGACATTATATATATAATTATAATAAGAATAAATTAGAAGATAGCAATAATTGGATTTGTCTAAATGATAGTGGTATTTCAACTACAAATATAGGTTCAGATTTAAATAAAGGATTTGTATATCTTTTTGTAAAGTAACATAAAATAATTAGTTTATGATTCAAAAAAAATATAATCAAATATTTTAAATGGAAGTATTTAAATGGAAATTAAAGATAAAAAATATTGGAGATATTAAAAGAATAATTATTTTTTCAATAAATCAAAATAATTTAATTAATATAGTTAAAGAAGAAACTCATATATTTTTTTATACACTAAAAAGTCAAAAAAAAGTATTAATGTGTATAGATGATAATAATTTTCATATTAATTTAAATGAAAAGAAAAAAAATTATGAAAATAATAATATTGTTAAAGCTATTCTATTTTATGAAAAAATAGGAAAATATAATTATAATAATACAAAACAAAATAAAATAAATGATAGATATATTTATTCTAGGAGTTATAATTCATTAGTACCTGAATATCAAAATAAATATATTTTTATATTAATAAGAGATATATTAAATAATAAATATTTTGGTAGTGATTATGCTGCATCATTTATAACATACTGTGTAGGTTATTTATTAAAATCAAATATTAGTTCTTTTTTAATTAAACCATTTATTAAACATTATAATATTAATACCAGTAGATATATTATAAAGGGTCCTACATTTAATGATTTTTTTATAAGAGAATTAAAAGAACCGCTAAGTATATTAAAAAATAGTGAATTAATATTTTCACCGGCATCATCTAGATCAATATTATTTAATTTTAAAAATTATTATAAATTAAAATTATATATTAAAGGCAAACATTTTAGTGTTTCTAAATTATTAGATGAAAAAAAAATTCAAAAAAAATATAGTGTTGCAATATGTAGATTAGCAATTAATGATTATCATCATATACATATGCCCGAAGATGGTATATTAATTAAAATGAAAATTTTTAATGGTACTCATGTTTCAGTAGATAAAGATTATTTAACAAATGAATTTGATGTATTAACAGATAACAAAAGACTATTACTAAAATTTAAAAGAGATGATGGGAGTATATTTTATTTAATTATGGTTGGTTCAATTTTAATTGCAAGTATAGTATGTAATTTAGAACTTCAAAAAAAATATTATACTAGAGAAAAAATTGCATATTTTCAATATGGAGGATCTTGTGTTGTATATTTTAGTGATAAAAATGTATTTTTTGATGAAGATTTAATATATTATAGTAATGAAAATATAGAATCATATATAAAAGCTGGTGAAGAGATTGGAAATATAAATAAACAAAAGAAAAAATTATATATTAAAAATTATAATATTCAAAAACATATAATTGGATTTTTAAATAATTTAATTGATTTTATAATAAAAATGTTAATAAAAATTAATAAAAAATATCTTAAAGATTTTAATATAGAAATTGTATAATTAATAATATATATGAGAGTATTTACAAATAAATATTTTAATAATACAGTTTATTCAGTAATACAAAAAAATCTTCAAAATTCAAACTCAATAATGAAAATTGACAATAAAATATATATTCCAGCATTAATTAATGATATTAATATTAAAAATAATAAATTATATATAAATACTACAAATTCAAATATAATACCATCTAGAGTTGATGAATATGTTGCAAAATTTTATTATTTTAAAGATCAAACATTTGATTTAATAGATGCAGATGATCAAATGAAATTATATATAAACATTGATAAAAATTATAATAAAAAAATTATTGTATCAAAAAATATAATAAAAGGAGATATTATATTAATTGAAGATACTGATAAATTTGGCGTTGTTTAAAGATTATTACGTTAAAATTTTTTTACATTAAAATTTTGTTTATAAATTTTCAGATGATGAAAAGAATTCGTGTACAATATTATTTTGTGATTTACTTAATTTAAATAAATAATTTTTAAAATCAATTGGATTTTCAATTATATTATTTTCACTTAATTCATTTGTTTTAATTGAAATTACTTTTTTATTACCACCAATTTTATTTTTATTACCATCACCTGTTATTTGATCTATTAATTTAGCAATCTTTTCAGTTCTTGATATATTCTGTCCACCAATCATATTTATATAATCTGATAAAATCATATCAATTTTTTTCATTCACTATATAATAAATAATATTAAATTTATTGTATAAAAAAATTTAATATATAAAAAATTTAATATAAAGATTTATTTATAATTAATTCTATAAGTAAAATGGCACAAGTTTCCAATGTCCAAAGTCGCACACTCAGAGTTTTAGGTAGTCTCAGCGAAGAAGTAAAAACTATTTTATCTAAACAACAAGGCGTAGTTGTTCTTGAGAAAGAAACAAAAGGTCTCAGTAAGGAAAAAACATTTGTTTCTGCAGAAGATATCTCAAGTGTTATTGAAGTATTAAGCAGTAATAATGTAACATTTCGTCCTCACTTCTATTCTCTTTTTGCTAAATTCAGTGTAGAATTAAAACAAAACGAAGTAGAAAAATTAAATGAAAAAGTATATGCAATTGCTGCTGATGCTGAAGTAAGTTATTCTCGTATCGATGAGAATGGTCACACTGGTAAAATTGTAGTTGATCGTTTTGAAGATTATAATCTTCTTAGATCATTTGAAGGTGATATCACATTTTACAAATTCAATCGTACTAAAGCACAATCTCGTACACCATTTACAAGACAAGCTGATACAGAAGGTTTCCAACCAGTACAAAATAAAAGATCCGAAAGAAATGCAGTACAACCTCAACAAGCAACAGGTTCTGCTCGTGGAAGACCTGCTATGAGAGGTACTGGAAGAGGTCGTGGAAGACCTGTACAAACTGGAGATAGACGTGCAGGTGCAAGAACAACTCGTGAAACAACAAGTGCGCCTAAGACTAATTAAATAATTAATTATGTTTGCAATAATGATCTAAAGAATCTTTATTTGGATTATTACCATCATCAAATAATTTTATAATAAATTTTTTTGTGTTTTCTCTATATTTCTGATATGTATTTTCTATGAATTTATCTATAAATTCATAATCAATTACTTCTGATTGTTTAATTTGACATGTTTTAATTTCTACTTGATTTTCAGCAGTTATTTTTCCACATTTTGCTCGAATTTTTTCATATTCAATTATTATCTCTTTAAAAGATGGCATATCTTTACAAACTTTTTGATTAACTAAATTATGAATACAATATAACCAATATGTTAATCCTTCTCTGGAATCTAGATATTCATCTATTGGTAATGCTTTTGCATAAGTTGTAAAAGATGAACAACAATAAGGACAAGGTAATACTGCACCTAAATTATCAAAAAATAATTTATATTTAATTTTATTTTCATCAGTTGGTGTATAATTGAAAGTAACTGTATGTAAAAATTTCCAACCGGATGGTCCCCATTTATTTACTTGCATTAATATATATTAGAAAAAATTATTAAAAATTAAATTAATATAAACACAATTATATAATATAATATTATTATGTTTAAAGTATTAATTTTTGGATTAATTTCATCTATATTAGCTCAAAGTACATCAGCAGTTACTCAATTTACAGTAAAAAATTGTGGTATTAATACTGATTTAGTTCAAAATTTATTATTATCAGTTGATCCAGTTCTTCCACAAACAGATTATACACTTTTAATTGATGGTGATCTATCTAAAGAAGTTAGTGGTGGTAAATCTGAATATGATGTTACATATAATTTTATTCCATTTGGTCCTAATGTACAAGATCTATGTACTGAATTAAAAGATACAAATACAACATGTCCATTAAAAGTTGGTAATATTGGTATTAAAAGTAAGGGAACAATTCCAACAGGACTTTCTGGAACTCTTACAATTAAAAATCAATGGTTTGATTTAACTGGTGCTAGAATTTTATGTATGGTATTTAGTATTAAAATATAATAAGTTAAATATAATTTTTTATTTTATTTATTATATATATGTCAATATGTTTATGTAATAATCCAAATTATGGATTTAAAGATTTTAAAAATCGGGCAAAAGTTCAATGTTATTCATGTAATAGTGTAGAAAGACATCGTTTAATAATGTTATTTTTTAAAAATTATAAATATAATTTTAATAATACATTACATATTGCTCCAGAAAATGCATTAATTGATTTATTAAAAGCAAATTCAAAAAATTATATTTGTGGTGATATTAATCCTTTAGTATATAAAAAGAAGAATATAAAAAATGTTATTAAACTAGATGTTACAAAATTAAAGTATTCTAATAAATTTGATTTAGTATTTGCTTCACATATATTAGAGCATATTATAGATGATAAATTAGCAATGAGTGAAATATATAAATCATTAACTATAGGTGGTAGATTTATAACAATGATTCCTCAAAAATTTGAATTAAAATCAACATATGAAGATAGCACAATTATATCTGAGAGTGATCGATTAAAGCATTTTGGACAAAAAAATCATGTTAGATGGTATGGTTTAGATTTTTCACAAAGATTAAAAGAAGCTGGATTTTATATTAAAGTTTATTACATAGAGGATAATGAAAAAAATATTAGTAATATGGTATATGACGAAAAAATAATGATTGCTACTAAAATAGATAAAGATAAATATGCATTACAATCAGGTAATATAATATATGAATGTATAAAAAATTGATTAATACATCTATTATTGATATATTAATCTTCATATATATAAGATGAATATTAGTTTTAATGTTACTAAAAAAGCTAAGTTAAATGATGATCCTGTAAAAGAACAAATAAACTTTTATAAATTACATGTAGATAATAATGATAGATATCTTAGTGGATTTGATATTTTTACAGATGATAATAAGATTATTTGTTATGTAAATGAAACTGAAACTGAAATCGAACTAACATATGATGGTATACGATTAACTGATATTGATTGCTATAGTGATGAAAATATAAAAAATAAATTAAAGACAGTTATTAATGGTGATAAGACAATTTGTGAAAACTTAATTAAACTTAATGATTATTTTAAAAATATTGAAGATAAAATATATGAAGAAAGAAAAAAATCTTTTCGCATGAGTAATTCTTATAGAAGTAAAATAGAAAGAGTATTTGAAAATGAAGATGATGATAGTGATATACTTGAAGAAATTGCAGATGAATCTATAATTGATTCCGATGATTCTGAGAGTGATTGTGATGATAGTTTTCATAAAGAAGAACTAAAATCAGTTAAACCAGTTAAATATGAATTTAGCATTCAATCTAAAAAAAATTTTCCGGATTTATCAGATGATATTATTCTAACAAATGATGATAATTCAGATAATTATATATCATCTGAAATTATTAATGCATCAAAAATTATTATGAATGGAAAAAATTCAACTGTTTATCAAATAGTGAATGAAATTAATTGGGCAATTAAAAATACTAAAAATATAATTATTAAACCAATTAATAATGTGTTTGAAGTTTCAGTTGAGAATAAATTTAATAGTGGAAATTTTAAATATAATATTCTTATTCCTGAAAAGTATCCATATGTTCCACCTCAATTATCAATAAAGTCTAATTTTAATCAAAGTCTAACTTATGCTTTAAATAATTGTGAAATTTTGAATAAACAAAAATGGAATCCATCTACAACTCTTCAAGATATTATTGTAGGAATTTATAATAATATTGAAAAATTTGATTTAGAAACTATACAATCAACAATTAAAGATGAACAATTTTTTGAATTAACTACACAACTATTAGAAATTACTAATACCGAACCACTTAATACAAAAAAATTTAATCTAAATTTTGATTTTCTTAAGATAAATGATAAGGTTGAATCTCGTGGTATTGGTTATGATTTTACTGGTCCTGAAAACTGGAACGTAAACTTATATCTAAAAGAACAAGATGATAAAAATAAAAAAATTATCAGTATTCTAAAAAAAATAGTTCCTCTTATTTCAAAAAATGTAGATGAATTAAATGATACATGTATTATTCCATACATTAAACAATATGTATATGGTGTATCTGTTATGGAAATTGATAAAAAGAAAGAATATTATGAGACTCTATTTGAAGTATTTAATGAAGTACATAAATTAAATAAATATAATAGTCATTTTAATCTTTCTCAAATTTCTGAACAACATAGTATGTTATCAGATTATCCAAACATTCAAAAAAATATTCCAATAATTCAAAAAGAAATTGTAAATGTTGATAAAGATGATTATGTAAATATTATGAAAGAATTAGCTTTTGGTATGGAAAATATTATTGAAAAAAGAAGATATAAATTTATGGATAGACTTAGTGATAGATATATGAGTGGGGATTCTATTAAACGTTTAACTAATGAAATAAAAAGCTTAAATGTAAACTTACCTATATCCGATACTTCATCAATTTTCTTAAGATGTGATGAATCAAATATGTCTGTTATGAAATTTATTATTATTCCTCATCCTGATACTCCATATGCATATGGATGTTTTGAATTTGATATGCATATTCCATCAAAATATCCTCAAGGACCACCACATGTTGAAATTATTACAACTGGTAGTGGTAAATTTAGATTTAATCCAAATCTGTATGATACTGGTAAAGTATGTTTATCCTTACTTGGTACATGGCAAGGTCCTGGTTGGACTGTTGACTCAACAATTTTACAAGTACTACTTTCTATTCAATCTCTTATTTTCTGTGAAGAACCATATTTCAATGAACCAGGATATGAACGTGATAGAAACAATGCTAAAGGAAAAGCAATGAATGATAAATATAACGAACCAATTAGATATCAAACAATGAAATTAGGAATGCTTGAACAACTTCGCAATCCTCCATATGGTTTTGAAGATGTAATAAAAAATCATTTTAGAATTTTTAAAGATCGGATCTTTAAAAAACTAGATGAATGGGAACAAATTGCTTTAGCTAAAGATACATTCAGTAAAGTATATAATGAACTTAAAATAGAAATGAATAAATTATAATGACATATCATTTGTATCATCACCTGTATAATCGTTTGTAGCATCATCTGTATAATCGTTTGTAGCATCATTTGTAGCATCATCTGTATAATCGTTTGTAGCATCATCTGTATAATCGTTTGTAGCATCATTTGTAGCATCATTTGTAGCATCATTTATTGATTTATTAAAAGTTTCTTTATTATTTAATTTTTTTATTTTACTTGGTTTAAATACTATCATTGCATATAAGATATATATAGTAGAAATTAATGCTAAAAATATTAATATAAATATCGGTATATATGATTGTTCATCAAATAATTTTAATAATAAATATAAAATAAACATACATCCAATTAATAATGGTATACATATTTTTATTAAACCTACATCAAATACACCTTTAGGTAATGATATTGCTAATCTATAAATTGTATATATTATATAATTTATGATAGGTATACACATTAATCCAAATTTATTAATCTTTAAAAATTCATATAAATTATTCATATATAAATTATATATAAAATTTTTGATATATTTACAAATAATTAATATTAATTAATTGTAAAATTTTATAATCCTTTAGCATTTTCCTTAGGCAATACAGGAGATTTGACTGTAGTTATTTTTATTTGCTTAAAGGTTGCCATTTTGTATATCATTGATACAATTGCAAGTACTGCACCAAATCCTAATACATATACGGGAACATGGGATTCCTTACTAAATACAGCTCTAAGTAAAAAGAATGTAATTACTTGTCCTATAATTGTAAGAGGTAATCCAAATACTGATAATAATAAATTTGCAAAACCTGTTGGAACATGTCTAATAAAACTATATATTATAAATAATATATAACTTATAACGGGAACTGATGCTAATGCTACTTTATTTTCATGTAAATATTCAAGAGTTAACATATTATATATAATAAATAACTATATTAATTTTATTAAATTATAATATCTTTAATTAAATCTAAAATATTAATTAATTTATAAATTTTTAATTTATTAAAAAGATAATAAGTATCAATTCTATTTTTCTGTAATGTAGTTTTATTTTCAAAAACTCTTTCTTTCTTTAATATTTCTGCATATATTATATATTTTAATATTAAATTTAGATTTTGTTTAAAATAATTTACATGATATAACGTATTAAATATTTTATTTCTAAATATTTCATTATTATCGATTATTTCACTTAATCTTATTATACGATTATCTCTAAAAAAATAATTAATATTAAATTTATCAATTGTTTCTTTATCAATAAATTTAATTATATCTCTTTTATCTAAATAAACTAATTGTACCATTTCATTTATATAATTATATTCTTTTATTGAAGATATCATTCTTTTATATAAGTATTTTAAATATACTACATCATACATAGTATAATTAATTAATTCATCAGTTAAAGTATCTATATCTATAAATATATCATATAATTTACCCATTTTTTCTTCATTTTCATCCAAGTATTTTCTTTGATTTGGATTAATAATATCATACTTTTCATATAAAAAATAAATATTACATTGATTTTCATCAGTATAATTATATAATTTATTATAAGCATTATAATATTCACATAAAAATCGTGTATCAATAAAATTTTCTATAAATTTAGTTATTAAAATTTTATCAGAATTAAAAAAATCATAAAAAAAATAAGGAATATCTAAACTATCAGCACCATGAAATATTTTTGCAATATGACTATTACATAGAATATTATTTTGTAAATTTTTTATTGTTTTTTCTGATAAAATTTTAGGATCAAGAATAAAAATATTACAATCATTATCTTCTTCAAAATTAATTTGAATTAACGCAATCTTTTTTGTATTAAATTCACAATCAATACATATATAATATTTTTTATCACTTATTAAAGATTTTTTATTATATGTATCTATAAAATTATCAAAAAAATTAGGATAATTTTTAATATTTTCTGAATTTAATAAATATACCTTATATTCTTTATTTATTTTAATATTAAACATATCTTCTTTTATTATTCTAATAGGTTCCATTATAATTATATTATAAAATTATTATTAATAATTTTATAATCATTTAAATTTTAATTTAATTTTGTCAATATATTCTTTAAAAAATACAAATGCTGAAATACCTATATGAGATATCATAATTTTGTTTATTAATGTCATAATATTAAAATTACCAATAATATAATCATATAAACCAAACGCAAGTTGTAAAAAAGTAAATCTTGCAATTTGATCTCTAAAGCGTATTATTTCAATATCATTATTTTTTATTTTTTGTGTACTCATATATATTATTATTATGTATACTATTAAAATAACTATTGTAGAATTCATTATATATTAATAATATATAATTATTTATAAAATATTCTAATAAGATGATCTAAATCCAAGTAGACCTTTTAGTGCGTAAAATATTAATAAACCTAAATGGACTGCACCTATTCTACCAATAGAATTGGAAATATTAAATTTGCCATTATCAATAGTTTCAAATAATATTAAAAACCCTTCAATAAATAAATATTTTGTTAAATCATAATATATTCCATTATAATATTTTTTATATTCTTTATCCTTTTTTTTAACTGTAAATTTAAGAATAGTTAATATAATACTTATAAATATAACTGCAAATCCAATAAAAGGAATAATAATTTCCTTTGCATGTTCTTCAATTTCTAAATTAATAACTTTAAACATTATATATATTATATTATATTATATTTATTTTAATAAAATAAATGTCCCTATTAATGAACAAATAATTAGATCATTATCTAAATTATTATATGTTTTTAATTCTAACTTACTTAATTCTTTAATTATACTTTTATTAATATCTTCTTTTGCTATTATTAAATTTATCAATGAATGTATTATATCTGTTATATTATATTCTTTTTCATCAATTATTTTTTTAATTCGATTAAATTTATATGTAAATTTATTTTTATTTCTTAATTCATTTAATAATATTTTTACATCATTCTGATTAATCATATTAAATAATAAACTAGTGTCATTCGATTTTGATATTTTTGAAAATATTGTTAAACACTGTAACATGTTAATACTCTTTCTTAGATCACCATTTGATTTATCAATTATTTGATCTATAATTTGATCATCTAAATCAAGTTTTTCATGATCTAATATATCATATAATTTATCTAATATAAAGTCTTTATTTAATGGTTCAAAACGAAATGCTAAACATCTACTTCTTAATGCAGGTGTTATTTTTGTAATATAATTACAGATTAAACAAAATCGTGTATTTTCAGTATAATTTTCAATTATGCGTCTTAATGCAAATTGACCATCTAATGTCATTGAATCAACTTCATCTAAAATTACAAGTTTATACATATTTTTTTTACTAAACATTTTATATAAATTATTATTGGTTGAACAAAATTCTTTTATTTGTTCTCTAACAACATTAATACCTCTATCATCAGATCCATTTAATTCTAATATCATATGTCTATAATGTTTACCATAAATTTTTTTTGCAAATGCTAAAATAGTTGATGTTTTACCAGTACCAGAAGAACCAAATAAAATTAAATGTGGTAATGAATTCTTTTCAACCATATTATTTAAAATATTAATAACTTGTGTATTTCCTACAATCTCTTCAACTTTATTTGGTCTATATTTTTCTATCCAAGGAATGTTATCATTTAAATTTTCATTAGATGGTTGTTGTAGTATTATTGTTTTTTCCATTCTTTATATTTATTCTAATTATTTGTTTAAGTAATATAATATTCAAATTTTATTTAAATTTAAATTTTTATATATGTTAATTATATGAATAACAGATCAATAATATTATCAGAATATGGACATTTTAACTTACATCCTCAGCTTTTAGCTAATTTAAAAACTCCATTAAATAGCCTCGTATTAAGAACAGATAATTCATTGATTAATTTATTCAATATATATGGTAATACAATTGCACAAAACTGTTATTTAAAAATTCAAAATATTCCAGAAGATATTTTAAGAAATAAAAAAATTATAATTAATAGAGATATACTTGGTATTGAAACATTGGATGTTTTTGAATCTAATGGTGATGTTGTTATGAAATATTGGTAATATGAAATACTAAATTTTTTTATAATTAAAATATTATAAAAATATAAAATATAATCTAAGAATACACCATTGTGTAAAAAATTGATTAATCTATTTATTATTATAAAGAAGTAACAATATATATCTGTATGAGTTTTGTTACAAAGAAAGATGCTATAAAACAATATGAAAAACAGGCCAAAGGAAAAAATACTGATTTGTATTTATTTCAAGAGGATGTTAAAAAGGGTGGTAAAAAACAATTTTTAGTTAAGGCTACTAAAGATGTTTATGATAAAATCACCAAAGATAATAAAAATAACCACTATTATGAATTCTGGCAAAAAAATACTCCAATTAAATTCTCACTTGATTTAGATATTCCTAAAAAGAATATCACTTATGAAGATAGTCAAGATATACTAAAAAAGAATATTCAAGATGTATTATATTATGCTGATGTATTTTATGAGCATGTATATAATGTAAATGATGTTATAGTATTAGAAACTTTACCACAAGAATTAAGCGATAAAAAATATTCTTATCATGTAATTTTTGATGGTTTAATATTTGCATCTCATTTAGTTTGCAAAGATTTTTTCAGAAGAATGAAAGAAGAATGTGAATTAAACGGTTGTGATGAAAGTATTTATAATTTAGGTTGTCTAAGACTCATAGGTTCATCTAAAATGGGCGAAGAACGCATTTTAGAACCAGTACAATATAGAATTAATGATAAACTAACAAAAATTGGAAATGATTTAAATTTTTTTAGATCATCTATGATAACATACATTGAAAATATAGATCCAAATAACTTTGTAGATGAAACTTATGTAGAAAATAAAGTAGAAGATTTAATAGATGAAAAAGATATTGAAAATAATAAGGATGATATATCTAATATTGATATCCCAAAAATTCTTGATGGATTACCTATAGAAACATGTAATAATTATCAATCATGGATAAGAATTGCAATGATTCTTCATAATACATCTAAGAAAAGTGGTATTGATCTATTTGATATTTTCAATAAATGGAGTTCTAAATCAAAAAATTATAAAGGAACTGAAGATGTTAAAAAGCATTGGAATGGATTAAAAAATCAACGTGGTGCTAAACTTAATATTGGATCTTTAATTTTTGAAGCAAAGAAACAAGGTATTGAAGGTGTATTTAAAGATTCAAAGAAATCTTCTGAAGATATAGTAAAAGAATATCCAAAAAAAGAATTACTCTTATCACTAAAACCAAATAGTGTTTATATCAATCAAAGATATCTAAGTCCAGAATTATTTACAGAACATTTTAAATCTAAACTACTTGCAGTTCAAAGTGAAAAAGGTACTGGTAAAACATCTAATTTAATTGAAGCATATTTTAAAAATGGACTTATTACCGATGATATGAATATTTTATTAATATCAAGTAGAAGAACATTTGGTGCAAAACTATTAGGTGATTTAGATAAATATGGTTTTAAATTATATTCTGATTTTGAAGAACAATATATTAGTCATAATAGAATCATCTGTCAAGTTGATTCATTAATGAGACTAGATAGAAACAAATATCACATTATTATTGTAGATGAATGTGAATCTGTTGCTAGATATATGACATCAAACCATTTTACTAAAAATAATAAAGCAAGTATGATTATTAATATGTATCAATCATATTTAAATTCTGCAGATAATGTTTATATTCTTGATGCAGATTTAAGTGATAGATGTGTAAACTATTATCAAAAAGTAATGGGACTCAATGATGATGAACTAGCAGTTATAGTGAATGATTACCAGTTATATAAAGATTATACAGTTAAGTATATGAGATTTAATGATTGGATGAATTTAATTATGAATCATCTAGAAGAAAATAAAAAACTGGTAATTCCAATGGCTTCTAATTCAAAAGCCAAAGATTTACGAGATATGATTGTAGAAAAGTATCCACAAAAGAAAGTTTTATTTTTAAATAGAGATGTTGATGATAAGGAAAAGATTAATATTGTTAAAACTGTTGATACACAATGGTCCAGATATGATATTGTTATATATACACCATCAGTATGTATGGGTGTATCATATGATAGATTAAATCATTTTGATAATATCTATGCATATGGATGTGAAGGATCATTGGGATCACAAGAATTTTGTCAAATGATTCATAGAGTAAGACATCCAAAGAACAAAGTTATTTATTTAACTATGGATAAATATGAGGAATTTACAGAAGATAATAAAATTACATATGAACAAACTGAGGAATTAATCTGTAATGATTATTATTTAACTAATTATGAATTACATACAAATGTTGTTCCTCATAAGATTCGAAAAATAGATGATTACTTAAATTTTATTGACAATACAGCAGAAGTAATTCCATATGGAGATAAAAATGAAAAAAAAGAAGATATAACAAGTCATCGTAATAATCGTGTTATATATTATCCTTATAAACAAGAACCAGAATATGAATTATATGTTAGAAATTGTATAGAATCAATTGAAAATAAAAATAATTTTAGTTGGAGTGTTTTTGGTTATATGAAAAATAAAGAATATAAACTTGAATACCTAAAAGTAGAAAACCCAATAGAGTATGCAAAACTATTAAGAGAAAAGAAGAAAGAAAGAGTTGAAAAAGAAAAAGAAGATTACTTTGATAGAATTGTTGATGTTCCAGATATTACTGAAAATGAATATTATGAACTAAAACGTAAACGTGAAGAATTACTAACATCTGAAGAAGTAATTAAAATGAAAAGATATAAATTTAAGAAATGTTTTGATATTGAAAATTTAGGAGATGATAAAGAGAAAATAAAAGAATTATTTAAATCATATGATGATCCAAGTAAAAAGAAACATTACCGTAATTTAAAATGTATCTTAGATACAAATGATCAAAAAACAAATGATAAATTAAATAACTTAAGAATACAAATTAAGAATGATAATTTTAGAAAGAATGCATATGCTGATCTAATCAGTGATAATATTTATACAAAACATAAATTTGCCTTAGAATTTATTGATATGCTAGGATTTAATATTAATGACACATCAATTACTATATCAGAAGATGATATAAGAATGAGAATGGAAGATATTAAAGATGCTTTTACAGATGAATATAATAATATATGCTACAAATATGATTGTAGAATAAAGAATCAAAAATTTACAGACTTAGATGAAAAAGAATGTTTAACCTTTATTAAAAAAATTATTCAAAGCCAATACGGATTTGAAATTAAAAAAGATAAAGAAAATTATAAACTAGTTGTTCCAAACGATAGTTCTGGAAATGTATGGAAAAAATTATATGAATTTAAAAATAATATTATTGCAGAAAATGATGATTTACATATATTGATAAATCCAGTAAATGTAAATGATAAAGCAATTCTAGAAGAGGGATTTATTGAAGATTAATTTATTTTAATTTTATTTTTATTTATTAATTCAAGATGATCTTTTTTAACTTTTTTAACTAAATCATTATTTTTTTTTATATAATTTTTTAATTCTTTTTCAATATTTTTAAACGTTAAACTTGATATAGAATTATTTATATCTTCTTTTTGCATTCCATAATAATCTACAAATTGTTTATCATATGCACCATATTCTACTTTAGAATAATCTAAATCTAATAATTTAGCAATTCTTTTAATTTCTTTTTCACTTTTACATTCTAATTCTACATAAGATGGTATGCCTGGAATTGAATCTATTGCAATCTCAGTACAATCTCCTAATGCCCATTTTTCTCTTAAGGTTTCTTGATATGCTTTTAATTTATATCCTTGTGCTAATAAAAAATCTCTGCTTTCTTCTAATGAAGAATTTACAACTATTTCTGATTCTTTTGCAAATTTAGAATCTTTTGGATAAGTTTTTATAGTAATAGTTACTAATTTATTTTCTTGTCTTGTTCTAATGTATCCTTTTTCACCAGTTAATAAATGAAATACATATCTCTTATATAACATCATTTTATGTACTTTCTTTGCATTATTTAATTTTAATTTTTTTCTTAAATCATTAATATTAATATTTAAAAATTTTCCTTCTATTTCTTCCATATATATATATTTATAAATATTTCCTATATAAATAATTATAAATATATATATTTATGAACAATTTAATAAATATTTCACCTAAAATAGATCAACCAAAAAATATAAAAATCCAATTAAAACAACATCAAAAAACTGGTATATATCACATGCGTAAATTAGAAGATGATAAATATATTGAACACAGTTATGATGAAGAAGGATTTCTATTATCAAATTATCAATTGAGAACATTAGGATTACAAATTAATGATATTAAAAGCATAAAATTAAATACAGGATATGGTATTTTAGCTGATAAAGTTGGAAGTGGAAAAACATTAATGATTGTTGGATTGATAGATAATAAAGTTCAACTACCTGATACAGATAAGATATTATCATCTGCATTATATAGTAGTGTTACAATTAGAGATAATAAAAAATGTTTAAAAACAAATTTAATATTAGTGCCTCATTCATTAACCACACAATGGGAGGATTCATTTAGTAAATCAAAACTTAAGTATTATATCATTAGTAAAAGAAAGGATATTGATTATTTAGAATTTGATGATTACATTGAAGATATATGTGAAGCTTTGGTAGTAAATAAAGATCAATGTTTACAACATTATGATGCAATTATTTGTTCAGCAAATATGTTTGCAGATTATTTTGATAAATTTAAAAATACCAAATATTCAAGAATTATTATTGATGAAGTATTACAAATTAAACTGCCATCTGATTTTAATTGGTGTTGTAATTTTGCGTGGTTTGTAACTGCAACTCCAAGTGGATTAAGTTATGTAAGAAGACATTATATTAAAGAATTAATTGGTGGAATGGCAAGTTATCATACATTATTAAGTATTAAAAATAATGATGAATATGTAAATCAATCAATGAAATTACCAGATATAATCTATAAAAAAATAATGTGTTTAACACCAAAAGAATTAATGATTGTTAAAGACTTTATACCATCTGAAGTAATTAATATGATTAATGGTAATAATATTCAAGAAGCACTTAAAAAATTAAATTGTAATATTGATACCAATGATAATATTTTTAATATATTAACTAAAAGAACAAATATAGAAATCGAAGATGAGCAAGCGAAATTAGAGTATATTACAAAGAAAAATTATAATGATCAAAAATTAAAAGAAGATAATATAAAAACAAGTGAAGAAAAGATTAAAAAATTAAAAGAAAAATTAAAAACAATTAAAGAAAGAATTGATAGTTTTAGTGAAGATGATTGTCCAATTTGTTACACAAATGATAATAAACCGGTAATTGTAAGCTGTTGTAATAATATAATTTGTTTAAAGTGTTTAGTAAAATTAAAGAATAAATGCTCATTTTGTCAAAGTCATGTTACAACTGATAAGATGAATATTTTAGATAATGATTTTAAGAATAAAATAAAAGATAAAGAAGAGAAAAAAGAAAAATTAAAAAATAAAATAGAAAATCTTATTGAAATTATTACATCTAAGAAAAATGGTAAATTTCTTGTTTTTAGTGCTTATGATGAGACATTTGGTGACGGTGTTATAAATGAATTTACAAAACATAAAATTACATACTCAACTATATTAGGAAGTGTTTCACACATTAATAATGTAATTAATGATTTTTCAAGTGGAAAAATTAATGTAGTTATGATGAATGCAAAACATTATGGTTCTGGTTTAAATTTACAAATGGCGACAGATGTAATATTATATCATGAAATGCCAAAAGAATTAGAAACCCAAGTAATTGGTAGAGCACAAAGATTAGGAAGAGATGGTTCATTGGTAGTACATTATTTATTGCATGAAAATGAAAAATGTAATAGTAATAATGATTTAACATATGAGAATCAAGATTTTATTGATCAAAATAATATAAATGAAGATCACAACGATGATGAAAATATTATATAATCAATTTATATACAACACGGAATACCATCAATTACATGACGAGTTTTATATATTACTTTACTAGATCCAATATTTGTAAAACCAATAAGTTCATTACTGTTTGTAGGTATACTAATTTTAATAATATAATAATTTATATTATTATTATCTATAAAACGCTTGCGCAGATTTGTAAGATATTGAAATTGGTGTTCATATACTTCGTCGCGATTAATTTGAATATTTCCCATTCTAGTTGGACGCTGAAGTTTAATATTATCAATATATTCATCCTTAAAATTTGTAACCCAATGATAAACATTTAATTTATCATTCTTTTGTTCACCAATTTCAGCGCCTGTTAGAAATTCAAATTGATGTGTACTATCAAGTTGATCTGCAATTTTTAGATATTCTATATTATCTGTTTTTGATCGAATGTATTCTGCTACCTCGTGTCGATAACTTGGTTCTGTAAGATAAGTTGAAAGTTTAATTGTGAAATGATCAATTTTACTAATCCATTCACGATGAAGACGAATATAATCAATATAAGCATTCTTAGCATCTCTATATTTATCATTATGCTCCTTCAAAATTGATTCAATTGGATCATTTAGCATATCAGTATTATTTGATACTTTAATAACTTCAAATTGAATTTTACTAAAAATAGTATCAATATTTTTAGTATCAAGAAAAATTTTAATAATATCTTTAATTCCATCAATGATTTCTAGATCAAATTCACCAGTAAAAGGAATTCCAGTAATTTCTCCAAAATCATTAACACCAATATATATATTTCCAAATTCTGAATCACCTTTTAGATTTCCAAAAGCAGAAATATATTTTGGTAAATAAAATTTAAAATAATGATTAAGATTGTTCATAATAATATCATTAAAATTATCAACAATTTTACCACTAATAATCATTTGTTTTATATCATCTATTTGTGTAAATGATAGAGGATCTATTTTTAGAATAAACTCCTTAAACTCAATAAGTTTAGATTCATCGAATCCAATATAATCACCTAAGGTATATGTCATTTTTAATTAATATATATACTAATTAAATATGATAATTAAGAATTCAATTTTTTTATTTACCTAATAAATCTTTAACAATATTAGAAAAGATATTTGTTTGATTTACAACAGCTAATAATATTAAATCTAATAATGTTGCTAATACAGTTAATAATGTCTTTATTATTTTCATGATTAATGTTACCTTACGAGATCTTTTTACAAGTCTCTTACGACCGATTCTTCTACCATCTAATTTATATCCAATTGATTTCTCTAAAATTGGAATACCTCTATCTACAGTATTTGAAACAAGTAAATTATTAATATTTATAATTATTAGTGTAATAAATTTAATTATAATATTTAGAATATTATAATCGTTTGATGTCATTTTAGCTTTAGGCTCTAATGGTTTAATTAATAAATTAAAAAAATATATGTGAAATTTATCTAATACAGAGTCATATGTTTTTACACCTTTTATTGTAACCGTAGTTATTTGTCTATCTAAATCTGATGTTAGTGGTTTAGTATTTTTTACTTTATATTCCATTTTATTAACTTCATTTGCATATAATCTTACTGTAGAATCAACAGGCATATTAGTTATTTTATTAACTTCAGTTGCATACGATCTAACTGCTTCATCTGTTTTTCTATGTAGTATTGATTTTTCTTGCATTTTTTTTCTTTCAATTTCATAATCTAACATTATCATTGCATGTGTCATCTTATTTTTTATATTATCAATATCATAACTAGTTTTATTATTTGTATCAACTATAATATTTCCTATATTTTTAACACCATTTTCAGCAATATCGATGCCATTAAAAATATCTTTATTGAGATCGTCTGCAAAACTTTCAATTATACTCATTCGTCTATATTATTTATAGTCATATAAATTTTTTGGGAATTATTAAATATATTTTTACTTAGAACATCTAATATTGTTTCTGAACCAGTTAGTATACCTTGACATGCTACAAGTACTACATCGTAAACTAACACTAATGTACTATAAGTAGTATTCATTAATATCTTAAATATTAAACTACATATATTTATAAATATATCTACAAATGATACTCCACTTCCAGCACTAACTTTAAATATATTTGTTATTTGATCAATTAAATATAATATTGATCCAGTAAACATATTATATGATATTGTACCTACTAAACTTACAGTACTTAATACAGCTTGACCAACGTTTCCAATTACATTAGAGGATGTTATACCTAATAAACCGAGGGTATTAACACCAGATAAAGTACTTCCTTCAGCTACATTATATAGTGTTTTACCAAATATACCCATAGTATTTCCAACATTAACTGCTGCTTCACCTGTTGTATTTACTGCAACTGTTGTTGTTATTCCTAATGCAGATGCAAGACCAACAAGTATATCTTTAAAGAATTCAACGGTTACACCAGTAGTTATACTTATCATACCGAGTATTGATGATAATATACTAATTACAAAAAATACTAAGCCTTCGCCTGCTAAGAAGAAACATTTACCAACTACAGCTATTAATTCAGCAAAAATAGTTAATATATATATAATGATTGGAACTACAAAATTATAAACATTAGTTATTACTGAAGGAAATACAGCTAATAATACACCAATAATTATTAATATTAATACATATCCTCCAACTAATTTAATATTAGTTTCAACCTCTTTAAGTAAAGCAAATTTTTCAATTTTTGGTTGAGTAAAGAGTTCTTTAACTTTTTCATCACTACTCTCTGCTTTTTCTTTTAATCTTGCAACCTCTTCTGGAGGTTTATTGACTGCTTCAAAACCAGTAACTTTACATTTTCTATAAGTATTATAATCTGGAACCAATTTATTATTCATTTCTATATATTTAGAACAGTTTTTTTTTCTATATAAAAATAAAAATAATTTACAGGCACTTTTTAATGAATCTAAATCATCAAATAATCCAAAATTTTTTATTTCAGCATCGTCATAACTCTCTTTACTAATCCCAACTATTTTTGAATCATCATTGTAAGCATTTAATTTTTTATCATCAATAACTCTAACACACATGTTTAAGAAAAATAAGAAATTACTAAAATTAGTTTCATTTGCACCACCACTTATTAAACCATCTTTTTCAAACTGTGAAACTATTTTTCTAAGTAGAAATTCATATGTTATAGTATATAATTTAAAAGATCCTATTAATTGAGGTCCTTTTGCACCAGGTAGTGTATGGTAAATCATTGAACTAGCTAGTCCACTTATCATTGATATATATTTTTTATTAATTGGATTGCCCGCTGAAAGCATAACGTCATTATAATATTTTACTACATCAAATTGAGTATTATAGTCCGTTTCTAAATTTCTTGAAGTTCTTGCACCTTCAATATAAATATCTACCATTTTTTCTAATAATTGTTTTGTAATTGGAGTATATGTAAAGGCTTTTAATTCAACTAATTTCGGAAGTATTTGTATAAGTTTAATCTTCCATTGAAGAATACTTACTGCCTCAAAAATATGTTCCGGTGGAGATGACAACATATTATATGTTGCAACTAAGTAATTAGTTGTTTTATTTATATTAGCGTTTGACATATTATCAAAATATGGTCTCATTTGAGCGATTAGTTGCATTCTTTCTGTAATTCTTAAATTAGGTTTACTACCACCACCTCCCATTATTATTTACTATATCTTATATAAATAAAAAATAATGATAATATAAAAAATAATATTTTAATTACATAAAAATAATCATCATTTGTAAATTTTTCAATTAATGACGATGAATTATATAAATCTATAGTATCTTCTGTAAAATCTTCACTTATATTCTTAGTTGATGTTTTTCCTTCATCTGTTGATTCAGGTATATCATATTTTGGTAAATCATCTAAATCAGATTCAGATGATTTTGATTGCGATGATTCTGATTTTTGTAATTTTGATTGTGACTGTGATGATTCAGATGGTGGTAATTCAGATGGTGGTAATTCAGATGGCGGAGGTGATTCAGATGGTGGTAAATCAGATGGTGGTAAATCAGATGGTGGTGATTCAGATGGTGGTAAATCAGATACTGGTGAATCAGATGCGGGTGATTCTGATGTTGGTGATTCTGATACCGATGATTCTGATGCTGGTAAATCATATTGTGGTAAATCTGATGGTTCTGAATCCGATTGTGATTTAGATGTATTAGTTCCACTTGATGTATTAGTTACAGTTTGTGATATTGTTGTATTTGTTGAATCATTAGATGAAATGTTTAGGGATAATTCAAGAGATCTAAGACGTCTCTCCTTTCTTTCTTTTCTTGCAAGAATAAGCTCTTCATCTACTGGTGGATTTTTTATTGGAGCATTAGCGATCCTACAATATCTATCAACAATCGGAGTATATTTATCTTCTAATTCTTCTGGATCTAAACCATTTAATCCTTCACATTCTACCGTTTTTACATACCATATATATAATTTACATGCTTCAGTAACACAATCAGCATCAAAAAATAATTTTGTATCTTGAACTTCTTTATCTTTTAAAGGTGGTTGAAATTTATTTTTTTTTATTTTAACACATAAATTCATAACTTTAACCTTAGCTAATTCATCTGATTTTGATACTAAATCAAGTGCTTCAAATAGGTCGAATAATCTATCTTCAAAATACGGTATTACAACATTAACATTTTCTCTATTTTTATTAAATGCAGATATTACTTCTTTTTGTAGTAATATATTATATTCGTTTGCAACTTGGATTATTTTTCTTAAATCATTTCTTTTAATAGGTTTATTAGTTTTATTAAAATTCATAATTACTTCTGTTACATAACTGATTGCTTGTATTTTTTTTCCATCTTCCTCTAAATTTGGTTTTTCTGTGCTGTCAAGTATACTAGTAGTTTTTAAATTTTTTCTAACTTCTGCTTTTTTACGTTCAGCGATTGTATTATCAGGTACACTAGTAGTTTTTAAATTTTTATTAGCAACTGCTTTTGATAAATTTTTTTTGGCCATTAATATCTTATATTATAAAATAAAATAAGTTATTAAAATAAATTAATTTTTATATCTAATGTAAATAATTACTAAGAATAAAATAAATATAAATGTTCCAATAATATATTTGTAATCTGCATAATTAAATTGTTCTATAATACTTTCTGTAAAGTTTTCATTTATATTCTTAGTTGTTGTTTTTTCTTGATCAGTAGATTCAGGTATATCATATTTTGGCAAATCATCCGAATTTGATGATGGGGTAACTGATGGAGGTGAGGCTGATGTAGGCGATTCAGATGGTGGTAAATCAGATGGTGGTAAATCAGATGGTGGTAAATCATATTGTGGTAAATCAGATGGTGGTAAATCAGATGGTGGTAAATCAGATGGTGGTAAATCAGATGGTGGTAAATCAGATGGTGGTAAATCAGATGGTGACTCTTCAAGTGGTGGTTCTTCAAGTGGTGGTTCTTCAAGTGGTATTTCTTCAGATGGATCTACATCGTTACCATCCTCATCTTTTGTTTTTTGAAAATCAGATGGTTTCTTTAATGGAACATTTGCAATATTACATAATCTATCAACATTTTTATTCCATTTAGTTGAGTATTCATTTAATGGTAATGTATTAATTACTGCACATTCATTTAATTTTATATGCCATACATATAATTGACATGCTACTCTTAAACTTTCCATATCAAAGAACTGACGTGTTTTTAATACATCATCATTACTAAAATGTAATGTATCTTTTTTAACTCTTACACATAAATTAAGTAATTTAATTTTAAAATATTTATTACTTCTTGGTGGTAATAATCTTTTGGAATCAAAAAAATCTGCTAATTTATTTTGAATATATAATCCAATAGGAGCAACATTTCTTCTATTTTCATATAATATTGCTAATATTTCAAATGGCAATGTTAAATTATTACTTGATGCAATTTTAGCAATTTTTTCCATATTATTTCTTGAAATTGGGACCTGAGTATCTTGATAATCATCGGTTATATTATATATATCATCTAATAAATTTAATTTTTGTATATTTGATGCATTTGTACTGTTTGGATCAGCATTTAATACATTTAATATTTTATCAGGATCTGTTTTTTGTTTTATTGCATTATTAGTATCCACTAATTTTGTTATATTTTTATCTACAATAACACCAGGTGGTAGATTAACTGGAGGTGGAGGTGCAACTGCTTTAGGTGGTGCAACTGCTTTAGGTGGTGGTGCAACTCCTTTAGGTGGTGGTGCAACTGCTTTAGGTTGATTTTGTTTTGGTCTAAATCTATTTAGAAATCCTCTTCCAAAGTTTTCTAAATTATTTCTTTTTTCATTAATATTATTTGTAAATTCTTCTTTACCAAGTACAAAAAAATGTTCCATATTTTTCCTATATAATTATATATATTTTTTTTATAAATTATAATTCATTTACTTTGGGATATAATAATGATTTAATAAAACTTATAAACCTATCAACTATACTATTAAATTCATCATAAAAATAATAACATGATATAAATATAATAGATAATAGTATAATTGTTGCAAACAATATTAAATTTGGTTTATTAACAACCTTATTTACCTTATTTGCAGAATCTATCATTGAATCATTCACATCACTCACAATATTACTTAATTTCATAACTCCATTTAATTCATTTATATCTTTATACTTACTATCTCTAGCCGGTTCTGGATAGGTTATAATTCCTAACGAACCTAATATTCTAAATGGTAAACTTAATATCATATCTATTATATTTAAGATTAATTTAAGTATCAATACAAGAAAACTTAAAATCTTTCCAATAAATGAAAATAATGGTTTTAATGGTGCTACAAATAATGATAGTACTACTCCAATTGGTCTAAATATTGGACGTAATATTTTATTTGCAATAAAATCTGTAACCTTGCGTATTACACTTCTTAATGCATTTGCTACTGGTTTTAAAACCCATTCAATTGCTGAATTTATAAGTTTTTTAACACCATTAATAATTGAATTAAAGAATGTTTCAATTAAAATTTTTTTCTTATTACTATTCATACTAAATTATATAGTAATTTATAAAATAACTTTTCCAAAAAAGATATTGACACCTACTAATACAAACGCCATTATAATTGACATAATGATTATAAAAAATACCTTTTTTAATTTTTTTAATTCTATAGATTTTTTAATAAAACTCAAGACATTTGTAAATACTTTAATAACTAATTCTAATATAGTATTTGTCTTTTCTAATCCTTCATCAATGCTTGAATCTACTTTATTTACAAAACTATATATTTTACCAATAATTGAATTATCATCTGGATTTTCTATATTTATGTTACTCATAAATTAAATATAGAAATAAATATTTATTAAATTTATGATAAAAATTTATTCATCGAACATGCTTGAAATTTTATTAATTCCAAAAAATATCATATAGAATACACCTATCATAGCTAATACTAAAATAAATTGTTGTATATTATCTTTTTTAGTTACATCCTCAATTAATATTATAGTTTGTTTTATGCTATTAATTAAAAATCCAATTACTTTTGTTAATACTTGTATTACCTTAATTATTAAAACAAAAGTTTCGACAATCTTTTTACCAAATAATGTAAATGCATTAAATAAAGTTTCTCTAAATTGATCAGAAAAGAATATATCTTTAAATCTAAAAATATTTAGATTTGTAATTATATTATACACTTCTTCAATATAATTACTTTTTTGATATTTAGTACTACATTGTGCATATATTCCTAATAATTTCATTATATTACACAATGTTGACCATGCAAATATAGCTATAGAAAAGGGTAACCCAACTAATCCATTTGCTAATAATACAATTGGTGTTACTATTAAATATAATGATTTAAATGCATCTCTTATAGGACCTAAATATTCATCAATCTTATTAATTGGTCCTTCAAATACTGCACCAATTAGTAATAGAGTTATCCTCATAGATTCTTTCATTATCTCAATTGGAACAAATAAAATTAATTGAGCAATTGAACCACCCAAGGATTGAATGTCATTAATTCCTTTTTCTGCTCTAGCACCATTTGCACCACCCATTTTAAATAAATTATCATCATCGTCTCCATCATCATTAATATCCATGTCTTCTAGTTTTTCATCATATTCTGGATTATTTTTTCTATTTTCTAAATCAATCTTGGAAGGTATATAGACTTCATCATCTTGTTCATCATTGTCATTTGCAAATCTTGCATTAATTATATTTTCGATATCAGTGTCATCTAATTCATCATTATCTACTTCATCCACTTGAATTAGATCATCTACAACATTAGCAACATTTTCTTCTTCTAATTCATCATCATCTTGTTCATCAAAATTAGAATCATCTACATCTGGATCTTTTGATTCAGATATTACTTCTGATGCTGGAACTATATTAGTCGCTTTATTAGTTATATCAGATGATGAAACTTGAGATGTTGCAGATGATGCAGATGATGCAGATGATGCAGATGATGCAGATGATGCAGATGATTTAGAAGATTCTGATCCAGTTGATGAAGAAACTGAATTATTTGAGGGATTTTGTTTAGGTACATTAGAATTAGATTTAGGTATATTATTATTATTCTTTTTAGATTTCTTCCCAAAATATTCTATATTATTATATAAATCATTTAATCTACTCATATAATTGTATTGATATAATAATTTATAAATTTTAATTTTAGTAAATTAAATATAATATAATCTAATCTTAATTTTTTTGTATTAATTTATAAGATTTAAAAAATTGAAAATCATACTATTTTTATATATAGTATATTGTTTTATATATAAAAATACTAAATTTATGGGAATTAAAAATTTAAGTTCCTTAATACAATCATATGCTCCTAATAGCGTATCCAAAAAACACTTCAGCGATTTAATTGGTAAAAAGTTAGCAATTGATGCTAGTTTATTAATTTACTCATATGTAATTGCAATTAGAAATACATCAGATGATTTAAAAAATATTCACGGAGAAATAACAAGTCATATTCATGCAGTTGTTAGTAAAACTCTCTTATATTTAGATAATGGTATTACTCCAATATATGTCTTTGATGGTAAACCTCCATCATTAAAAAACGATATATTAGATAAGCGCAAAGAAGAAAGAGAAATGGCAAAAAAATTACTAGAAGATGAAGAAGATGATAATAAAAAAATTAAATTATTTAAAAAATCAACAGTAATTACATGGAAACAAATGGAACAATGTAAAGAAATACTTCGAGCCATGGGAATTCCAGTGATTGATGCACCAGAAGAGGCAGATTCACAATGTGCATGTTTAACAAAATCAGATGTTGCTTATGGTGTTGGATCAGAAGATATGGATATTTTAACATTTGGATCAAAAAAACTTTTAAGAAATATATCATCTTCTAAAAAGAACGATATAGTTGAATATGATCTTTCTAAAATACTTGAAGAACTTAAATATTCATATCAAGAATTTATTGATCTTTGTATTTTACTTGGATGTGATTATGTAGATCATATTGATGGAATTGGTGTTAAGCGTGCTAAAGATATCATTGATGAATATAGAAGTATAGATAATTTCTTAGAAAAATCACCAGATATAAAAAATGGTAAATATGAGATTGATAAAGATTATTTAAAAAATGTTATTAAAGCAAGAGATTATTTTTTAAATGGGCCAGGTAATACATATTCATCAAATCAAGTAAAATTATCTAATCCAGATCAAAAAAAAATAACAGATTTACTAATTAATAAATATTCATATAGTAAAACAAAAGTTGATAAAATTATCAAAAAAATTATTAATGCATAATAAAATTTAAAAAATTGATTATTATTTTCTTTATTTATATTTATTTATTATTAAAATTTAATGAATAAAGAATCTGATATTGGTAATATTGAATATAAACGTTTTATTAAATTTAATACATCAAAAAGACAAGATTCATTAGCTTCTCAATTAAAATTCAGATTAAAAGAAGGTAATGGATTTTGTATATATTATATTGGTTTAGAAGACAATGGTATAATATTTAGTATAAATGAAGAAACATTGAATGAATCAATTACAAACCTTAAATTAATGTGTCAACAGGTAAATGCACATATAATTTCTATTATTAAAAAATATAATGATACTTCAAGTTATTATGAAATAAAAATAGGAGATATTATTCCAACAAATGAACACAGAATTTTAAATATATGTAATTCTATTACTATGGATAATAAAAATCAAATTGATTTTTTTGGTATTGATAATGATAATAATATTTTAAGTAACTCTGAATATTCTATTTATGATATAAAAAAAAATTCTCAAACTTTATTATACATATATAATGTTTATTATATTCCATCCAAAATAATAAAATATATATTAACATTTAAACCACATATAATAAATTTTGAATACAAATTTGATGAAATTAATATTGAATCAATTGATGTTTCTAAATTATTAGCATTATTAAAATTAATGAATATTAATTATACATTTGAAAATAATATTATTAATAAAATTAATGATTTTAAAGATCTATTAATTAATCCATTAATTTCAAAAAATATTATAAATATATTTGATGTATTATTTAATGGTAATATATTAAATGATGTATATATATATGCATGTATATCAAATAATGATATTTATGATATAAATAATATATATATACATCATAATAAAGAATGTTTTAAATTAGATATAATAGATATTCAACATATTTGTCAATCTAGTTTAACTGTTCCAATTGATAAATTAATTTCATTATCAACAAAGCATAAAATAAAATACGATTATCATATATGTCCTGATATAGAATGTAAATGCAATATTAAATATACCGATATAATTGAATGTGATCAAACCTATAATATTGAATATAATAAAGAATATAACGGATATTATAAAAATAATATAATTAAGGTTCAATTTAATGATAAATCTATAAAATTAAATAAAAATGTATATTTAGATGATAAATATCTAATTGTTGATTTAATTGATCAATATATTTTAATAAATGTTTATTAATAAAATTTAATTTATTAATATAATATATATGTCTGATTCTATAACTAGTGCTTTTACAGAAGCATCTGAAAGTTCTAATAATATTTCAAGTGATAATTATAAAATAATAATTATTGGCTTTGCAATAATACTTTTTTCATTTTTCTTTTATAGAGAATATCTTAAATTAAAAAATAAAAAATAAATTAGCGTCTTTTAATAAACATATATGTATAAGTTTATTAAATTATTCTGCATTTGTTGAATCATTATTATAATCAATAACATTTGCAATATTACCTTCTGATTGAGTTGTTGTATTCATTATTACATTATTATAGTATTTCATATCAATGGTAGAATTTAATTTATTTATTATTGAATCAACAAATTCATCAATCTTTTGTAATGTTTCATTACTTAATTCATTCATATTAAAAAATACACCATTGCTATTTGTGGTTATCTTAACACCAGATGATTTTATTATCTTATATATATGCTTATAATGCATTTTATTTGATATTTTTTCCATCTTTTTTACTAAATCTTTTTTCTCATTATGAGTGTAAATCTTTATATCCATATTTTAAATATATAAAGTAAAAACTATACTTTAACAATATTTTTATAATTAAATTAATTATAAAATATATATTTTTTTAATATGTCGGAGCCGGGAATCGAACCCGAGTCACCAGCTTGGAAGGCTAGCATTCTACCACTGAACTACTCAGACAATATATATTATATATTTATCTTTATATTACTTTATTTTTTTATTTAATTATTATATGAGTGAAAATGAAGATGAGAATTTAAGTTTAATGAAAAAAGAATATAGATATCCTGTATCATCTGATGATAGTCTTCAATCAAAGATTTATAATAAACGTGAATTTTACATTAATAAAGTTCAACCAAGAGAAAAATTAGATAATTATGAAGACTTAAAAAAATACAGAGATGATGTATGTGGTGGTAAATTTGCATTAAAATCACAACAAGTATTCGTAGCAAATTTTATGAATCCAACAACTCCATATACTGGTATGTTAATTTTTCATGGTACTGGTACTGGAAAAACTTGTGCTGCAATTGCAATTGCAGAAAATTTTAAGGAACAAGTAAGACGCTATGGTACTAAAATTCATATACTTGTTTCAGGACCAATGATTAAAGAACAATGGAAGAGTGAATTAGTAACATGCACAAAAGATACTTATATTAATTCATCTATATTACAATCTGGATTTGTTAATGCAGAATTAAAACAACAAATTCAACATGATGCAATAATGAATGCATTACAGTATTATAGAATTTTATCATATAGAAACTTTTATAGAAGAGTTTTAGGTGAAAAAATAACAGAAAAAGAAATTACTAGTGAAGGTAAAGTTTTAAAAACATATAGAAAAGACATTGAAGGAGATATTGAAAGAGATATTTCTGTAGATAAATTAGAAAATTTAGATAACACATTATTAATTATTGATGAAGCACATAATTTAGTTGGTAATGATTATGGTAAGGCTCTTAAAAAAATTATTGAAAACTCAAAAAATTTAAAAATTGTTCTTTTAACAGCAACTCCTATGAAAAACTTTGGTGACGAAATTGTTGAATTAATTAATTATTTACGTCCTCATAAAGATCAAATGGATAGAGATAATATTTTTTCATCAAATAGAAATCATTTAATGGAATTTAAAGAAGGTGGTCAAGATTATCTTAAAAAAATGTTAAATGGATATATATCTTATTTTAGAGGTAATGACTCTTTAGTATTTGCTAAGGGAGTTGAAATGGGTGAACAAATTAAAGAACTATTATTTTCAAAATTAGTTAGATGCTATATGAGTGATTTTCAAAAGAAAGTATATTTAGATACTTTAGAACATTACTCTAAAGATGCACTTGATAAGGAATCTACTGCTTCTGCCAATTTTGTATTTCCAGTTTTAGATGAAGATAAGAAAGACATTATTGGTGCATATTCAAAAGATGGTATAAATGTTGCATTAAGTCAATTAAAAACTAGTAGAGAATTATATTTAAAAAAATTAAATGAAAAATTTTTTAATAATAAGATAAGTAACTTAAATGAGATATTAAGAGAAAGTTCATCCGGAACTACTATTACTGGATTAATATTACATGAATCTTTATTAAAAATATTTTCTACAAAATTCTATGAAGCTCTAATAAATATTAATAATATGGTAGAAGGTAAAGAAGGATCTAAAACTTGTTTTGTATATTCAAATTTAGTTAAAGTTGGTATTGATTTATTTCAAGAAATATTAAAAGCAAATGGTTATTTAGAATTTAGAGATGATGGTTTATATGCTTTAACAGATTCAGTAAGAGAATATAAAACTGGTTTATTATTTGGAGATTTTAAAAAGAAATATCCTTCTGAAAAATTTTATCCTGCAACATTCTTAGCATTTACAGGTGAAAATGAAGGAGAAGAAAATATACAACCCGAAGAGAAAAAACGTTTATTAAATATATTCAATGGACTTCAAAATAAAGAAGGGAAATTTGTTAAACTAATATTAGGTTCAAGAGTTATGAACGAAGGTATTACTTTAGAAAATGTTCGTGCAGTACACATATTAGATGTATATTATAATTTTGCAAGAGTACAACAAGTAATTGGAAGAGCAATTCGTTTTTGTAAACATTACAAAATTATGAGTGAAGAAGATCCATATCCAGAAGTTAAAATATATAAATATGTAGTTAGTTTAGGTAAAAGTAATGATTCTTATAAATTATCAAGTGAAGAAGATTTATATAGAAAGGCAGAATTAAAATATTTATTAGTAAAAAAAGTAGAAAGATGTATTAAAGAGGCAGCCATTGATTGTCCTATAAATTATCATGCAAATGTTTTTCCTGAAGAAGTAGAAGCATCAAAAGGTTGCAGAAATCCATCGCATAAAGGAGATGGTAAACTATGTACAATGTTATGTGATTTTGAAGAATGTGAATTTAAATGTTATGATCATCAATTATATTTAAAATACTATGATAAAGATCGTAAATTATTTAAGAAAATATCTAAAATTGATTTAGATTATACTACATTTACAACTGAAACTGCAAAAAAAGAAATTAATGATGCAAAAGAAAAGATTAAAGAACTATTTAAATTCAAAATAGTTTATACATTAGATCAAATTTTAGAAAGAGTAAAAAGAAGATTTACTGGTGAACAAAAAGAATTATTTGATGATTTTTTTGTGTTTAAAGGACTTGATAGTTTAATTCCCATCAATGAAAATGATTTTAATAACTTCAATGATCCAATTATTGATAAATTTAATAATTCTGGATATTTAATTTATAGAAAAGGATATTATGTATTTCAACCATTTAATGAAAATGAAAATTTACCAATGAATTATAGAAATTCTTTTAATAAAAAATTAATTAATAATCCATCTATTTATAATTATATTAAAAAACATCCCAAGTATAAAGAATATAAAGATGAAATTAATACTGTTTCTATTACAACAGAAACTACTACTGATGCTGAATATGATTTTGATAGTGATGATGTTAAAAACTATTATGAAAAACGTGATGAAAATGAGATTGTTGGTATATTAGATATGAAGATGGATAAAAATAAAAATAAAATGGAAGTATTTAAATTAAGAAATAAAAGAGAAGTTCAAGATAAAAAGCGTGGTATTGGTATTACCAGTCTAAAAGGAGCTGTATGTGATAATGCATTTGAAAAAGAAGAAATATTAAAGATTGCAAAAAAGATTAATGCTATGAATTTTGATCCTAGTGGTACTAGAAATGATATCTGTCAGAAAATCAGAGAAAGACTAATATTTTTAGAAAAATATAGTATTGACAATAAAACATATTTAATTGTACCAAAGAACCATTCAGAATTTGAATTTCCTTTTAATTTAAAAGATAGAGTTGAATATATTAAAAATAAACTTAAAGATTATAAAGTAAATGTTAAAAAAGAAGATAATGGTGTATTTGACGGCATCCGAAATAAAAAATACCCTAAATATACTATTACTGTTGATGATAATTTAGATAAAGACCTTGCAAATAGTTTTAAATTTACTTTAAGTGGTAAAAAGTACATAAAAATTATTGAATAATTAAAAAAATTTACTTTTTATATATATTTAATATATAAAAATGAAAAAGAATTTGGAACATCTTTTAAGAATCCGTCAGAATATGTTAAAAGTATCATTTATTGATGAACAAAAATTAATAAATCAAAATGAAATAAAAAGAATTGAAGATGCTAAAAAAGTTGAAGATGCTAAAAAAGTTGAAGATGATGCTAGAATATTAGCTGATGAAAAGAAAACAATTGAAGATATAAAAAAGGCAGAAGATGAAAAAAAAATAATTGAAGATCTAAAAAAAGCAGAGGATGAAAAAAAAATAATTGAAGATCTAAAAAAGGAAAATGAACAGAAAAAAGTTGAAGATTATAAAATACTAGAAGATGAGATAAAAATATTAGAAGATGATAAGAAAAAAATTGAGGATGAAAAGAAAAAAATAGCTGATGCTAAAAAAAAAGCAGTTGATGAAGCGAAAAAAATAGCAGAAGATATTAAAAAATTAACTGAGATTACAAATAGAAGAGATAATTAAATATATAAATTTATATTTAATTATAATTTAATATGTATATGTATAATATACATAATGAGAACAATAAATAGTTATATTTTATCAAAACTTAAGGAACAAAATGCAGCTGCTGCGAGTATATTAGATAATACAGCTGTAGTACATGCAGTACCCGTAGCACCCGTAGCACCCGTAGCACCCGTAGCACCCGTAGCACCTGCTAAACCCACAGCACCTGCTAAACCCACAGCACCTACTAAACCCACGGCACATGCTAAACCCACATCACATGCTAAACCCATAGCAGGTACTAAACCTGCAAAACATGTAGAACCTGCAAAACCTGTAGAACCTGCAAAACCCTTAGCACCCGTAGCACCTGCAGTACCAGAAGCACCTGCAGTACCTCTTGCACCTGAAGCACCTGCAGTACCTGTTGCACCTGAAGCAACCGTAGCACCCGTAGCACCTGCAGTACCAGAAGCAACTGAAGCACCCGTAGCACCTGCAGCACCTGCAGTACCTGAAG
>Ga0222712_10000709_pt1 | contig 42566 bp, 58 predicted proteins | sample C33_657DmetaG_FD_165043 | JGI IMG/M metagenome (GOLD analysis project Ga0222712, IMG submission 165043) | Estuarine water microbial communities from San Francisco Bay, California, United States - C33_657D | ecosystem: Environmental > Aquatic > Marine > Unclassified | place: USA: California... | reverse complement strand
GCTGACAAGGCTAAGGGGAATCCATCTATCCGCATACGCCTCTCGGGCTTGCGGAGGTTTTTACCGGGTGAGCACAACAAACTCACAACCCGTTGCAACACCCCGATCCAAGGCGCTGGTGCAGCAGTCCTCAAACTTACGCTCGGCAAACTGTGGCCGCTACTTAAGTCCGACGGGGAGGACGTGGTGCGTTTGGCCGGCGTGGTGCACGATGAAATCATCCTGCTCGTAAAAGAAGAACACGCTGATGTTTGGGCGCTCCAGCTGCAGACAATCATGGAAGAAGCTGAAGCTCGCTGGTTAGGTGATATACCGCCGCTGGCTGAAGCTAAGGTCGGGGATAGCTGGCAAGAGGCCAAGTGATCAAAGAGGATTTTGAGTACCGCGTTCGGATGCACTCCCGGCACGGCGGTACTCACGATCTTTTTGTTATCGCTCCAGATGCTTTCACCGCAAGGCAGAAAGCGCTGGAGCTTTGTCCTGAGCATCGGCCCCAGTCGGTGCTGCGAGTCTCAGATTTAGTCTTATGAGTCGCGCCCGCACGGGAAGGGAGTTGGTGATGGAGTGGCTCCAGCGGGAAATTCGTGCGGCACGAACGGCGGATTTGCAGCGGGCTGCGGCTTTTTTGCAGTGGGCGCGGGATGTACGAAAAGGATGTGCCAAGCAAAGGGGTGGAGCGAGGGTGGCCCAGTCCAATGCGTGGCGAAAACGGGTTGATGACGACGTGCGCTGGTGACGTTGTAGCCTGCTACACTGTAGACTACTGATGCACACCTCAACCGGGAGTTAGTAACACAAATGCCGCTAAATCACGGAAACAAGTACTATTGTCAGCTATTACTTGACCCTCATAGGTATAAGTTAGCAGAAAAACTTGCGGTTGCAGAGGGCAAGAAAGTCACGGCTTTGCTGCGGGAGATGGTTTACGCAGCGCTCGAAAAATCCCTGCCCGCCTCTGATTACAAGGCAGCTCAGGCAGCGGATGAGGCTGCCTGGCGCGAATCCGTAAAACGGCGGGTTGAGGGGCGGATGCGCTCCAAGCAAGACGGAAAGGTGTCAGAAACTGACGCATGAGACTCATCATGTTTTCGTTACAGTCCCGCAGAAACTAGAAAAGTACACTAGCTTTACACAGTACACGCACAGGAGCAATGACTCGCTTTGTAGTGATGGCCGGGGACCGATGGGTCACGGCGGTTTACGGACCAGGTAATGGAATTGGATTAACAGCAACAAAGGAAGATGCCTCAAGCTGGGTCACCTATGAAAAGGCTGTCGCTGCGGCGCGAGCTGTTGCTGAGTGCACTAACAGTCTTGTTGCTGTGCATAGCGTCGATGAACCCGCCTACCCCCGATCATGGAAATAGTGCCGTTCCAGCAACAGCAGGACGTGGAGCTGAAGCTCGGTGAGGGTCGCTCGCGTACCAGTGCAGCGGATACGCAGCTGTTCGAGCTAACGATTTGGCTGCCAGGGCAAGGCGCCATGCGAGATTTGGTGCGGGCGGAATCGCTGAAACAGGCGATTGAGTTTGCGCAGAATCGCTATCCGAACTGCAAGGTGGAGGTTCCATCAACGGTGGCCAGGAAACCTATGCTGGCTCGGGCTAAAAATGGGCCGCGTGAAACAGCGCGGCGTCGTCTCAAACTCGTGGAGCAAAAGCGTGAGCAATCAAGTGACTGAACTGGATCGCCAGAATTGGGCACGAGTATCTGAGGACCAGCAGCGGCAGGATTTTCTTGATTCGCTGTACATCCAGCACGGGCGCGATAAAGCGGAGCATCCCATGCATAGCTTGTACACAGGTTTGTACCAGCAGTGGGTAGCCGATGGAAAACCTCTTGACGGCGCTGTATCTGGCGGTGATGTACTGGGTGATCTGTCTCCTAGTTCTGTGTCTGTGTAAAAAGATCCTGCCCTAGGCGGAATCGCGGTCAAGACCGAATTGATCGGCCAGGTTATCTGCGGCTTCGCGGATAGCCCAGGCCGATTTTGTGCGTTCCAGTTGGTGGAGCGTATTCAGAATTAAGGCGGCTTCCAGCAGACCGCGATAGTCCTGCTTGTTGAACAGGTTGACTAGCCATTGGTCTGTGGCTGCCTTGTGGAAGCTGGACTCGGCCGAGTGTTCGATGGGGCGCATGGTTAGTTTTTGCGGATTCGCATGAACCACCCTGTGTCGTTGCCTTCAACGAGCCAGCGAGACAGCCAGTTCTTTCTGGAGTAGGCGATGCCGGCTCCACCTTTGTTGCTGACGTAGCCACCATTAAGCAGATCTGCCTCCCCGAAAGGATCGTTGTGTATGAAGTGAGTTGGTGTGTATCCGACAACTACGGTCCAATGGCCCGTACCACTCGGGTTTGATACCGGCCCTTTATGTAGCCATCCGCAGGGAACAGGGTGGCCGTTGGCGATTTCGGTTTCTAGGTCCTCGACTGTGCCATCCATCTCAAAGGTGGCGGTTAGTCCCAGTGCTTTGAGGGCGGCAATTTGTGCTTTTGGGTCGGTTGTATCGCCGAAGCGAGCGCGTAAACGGTTGTATTCGTAGTCCCCATTTACCTTGCCGTAGTAACGGGCCACCATGGCGCAACTGGAACTAAAGCATTGTCGGTAGCCCGTGGGGCCATCATCTGCGCCAAGTTGGTACTCGTAAGGAACTTTGAGAAGTTTCTGGTTTGGTGGGACGACTGGTTTTGTTCCAGCGTGTTGCTCCATCAGTTGGATCAACTTACCTGGGTAATTTGGATCTGTTGCGTAGCCTTCTTTATGCAGCCACTTGGCAGCTTCCTCGCGGTTGCTGGCGTTGTTGCAGCCTTTGTAGGTTTTGTAATCCTTGTACCAGTGGTCGACTAAATACATTACGCAGGACAGTAAATCTGGAAAGTCAATGAAGCTATCAGTGATAGTGATCCACTGATTGTTGATAAATTCTTGGGTTTTCTTGTCGCTGCCTTCGCCCTTAAGACCAAAAAAGTTGTTTCTGCCTGAAACCAGTTTTCCGTAGTTGGATTCCAGTGCCCATTGGGCAGCTACAAGTTCTGGGAATTTTGCGCCAGCGACGCGGGCGGCTTCGAGGATGCCTTCCCAGCTGTTGGGAAAGTTGGTTTGCTTGCCTGCGACGGCCCAAGTTTTGAACCAGCCTTGGTCGCGGCCCAAGATGTGTGGGTTGGCTTTATTGATGGCGAGTTCCAGTTCGGTGAGGGCCGCCATCTGATGAGGCAGCCCCTTGTAGAAGCGGAACAGGTCAATCAGTCGGATTGAGTTTTGCGCCATCTCCGCCTACCGCGTTTTTGTGTGGGGCGCCGCTGTTCTGGAGCGGCGATCAGCGCTTTGGGAAGAGTACCTTCAGCGCCTTAACGATCAGCTGGAGCCAGCTGTTCTCTTTGATAGGCAGCACAGCAATAAGTTCAGAACCAGCGGCCACGATGATGGCGATGGCAGCTGCAGTGCTCGGATCCATCAGAAAAAGGAAATCTGCAGGAAGTTTAGCTGTACTAGACAAGAGTTCCTACGCACGTAATAGTTTCTACCGCTACATTCCGGGTAGCCACTGCTGGGTATGGACCATCGGATTGAAGGTGGCGAATACTTAAACAAGAAGGAAGCAAAAGCAAGATTTAGGCAAGCAATCCTTAACCACTGGGATAACTCCTGTGCTTATTGCGGTGTAGATCTTGGGCGGTCGGCCACGCTGGATCACGTACACCCCAAATTTCGTGGTGGACATACGCACCAGCAGAATTTGGTGGCTTGCTGTTTTGCCTGCAATATTTCTAAATCGGCGGAAGATTGGCTGGAGTGGTATAGGAACCAGTCGTTTTGGGAACCGCACCGTGAGGACGCGATTATTGCTTGGATTACTGAGGGGCTTGTTGCTTAGGATCCCAGCCCATTCCTTCTAGGTACATCATTGCAATGTAGTGGTCTTCGGCGTAACGACAGATGCTGCCTTTACAGGCGCGGTAATACAATTCGCCGCGTTCGTTCTCCAGCTGGTCCAGGCTGTAGCCGTTACCGAAGTCAGTGGAGTTGACGACGCTCATGGTTTGGGACCGATCTGCATTTCAATGTGGCGTACGCGATTTTCAAGATCGCTAAGTCTTTCTTTGGAATCGTTTTTGAGTTCTTGGATATCGGCGGCGACAGTGTTGACTGATTGATCCAATTTGGCGACTTGGATGAAGAGGCCGCCAAGGCCGATTACGGCCGTGGCAAGCAGTGCGGGTACGGCTTGGTTTATCGGATTAGGCGGTTCTGGTGCGGCCCGGACGTCCTCGTGATGTTCCATTGCGAGGCATACTGCCGACCTTTTCTCTAATTTAGCTGCCTTGACCGCGTAGGGGTTTCTTGCCCCGGCGGCGTGGACGGCTGTGTTGGCCGAAACCCTGCCTCGTTGTTTTTGGGCGGCCGGCTTTGTGATCGACGCGCCCCAGTGCGGTTTTTGACTTTACGGCCAATGGGAATGTAGAAATCTATGGCGATATTACCGACCTATCGCCGTCAAAGCACAGGAATTTCATACTCAGCAGTTGTAGCCGCATAGTGTTTCCAAATAACGTCGGCGGTGTTGCCTGCCCAGTTAGCCGCCTGTGTCACAGGAATACCTGCTTCAAGCCAACGGCTAATTGCGACGTGGCGAAGGTCGTAGGGGCGGTATCGAGCTTTGATCAAGCCAGCTTTATGTAGCTCTTGCATACGTTTAATAAAGTAACTCTGAAACGCCAACCTGTTCCAAGGAAATATGTAATCGCTTTCGCGTTTCAAAGACTCCAGTATTTCCTTCGCGCGGGCGTTAAGCGGCACCCAGCGTTTCTTGTTTGTTTTTGTACTGTTTTTATGGCCGTGTGTAAGTGTGTAATTGCTATGTACCAGTACGCGATTGCCATCAATGTCAGACCACTTTAAGGCACGTACTTCACCTGTTCGCAGTGCTGTTTGAAGCATAAATTCGGCAAACCATGCCCAGTTCACGTCTTTGTATGTGCGCTTGGCCTCTAGCGCGACAAGTACCAGTGCAACCTCGTCGCGTGGAATAACAACAATCTCGTGATTACCCTGCGGTGCCTTTGGCATCCGAAAGTTTGCTACCGGATTGCGTGGAAGGATTGCAACATCCTCTGCCGATGCCCAGCGGTACATGCTGCGCACATACATGCAGACACGGCGTGCTGACTTTTCAGGCTTTTGCTGCAGCAGCCAGGTCAACACCCGCCGGCCTTCAGGCAACTCCTGAATCGGACACCGCGCCAACCACTTACTGACTTGGGTGTAGTCGCTGGTGAGACTGGTGGGGCAAAGCGAAACGCTGCGCTCTGCCTTAAACAGCTCCCAGGCTTGAGAAAGTGTCTGCTCGCAAGCGGGCGCAGTGGTTCCTGCGCGATAGGCTCCGGCCATCGGGTCCATTAACAGTGGATCTGATCACGGGTCAGGCGGTTGCAGCCGCGCTGGCCCAACACAGAACTACCACATCGCCGGCGAGCTAGACGGCGAGACTAAGCAGCTGCAGGTGCTGCAGCCCAGGGCAGGCCGGAAGCGACAGAAGGAGAACGCTGCTCGTCAATCTGCTGCTGCAGGGCGGCCTCGATTTCCGCAACCTTCTCGCCAGTCAGCTTGTGCTTGACCCACTCAACGCACAGCTCAGGGAAGAGAGCGTTGAAAGGGATGGTGTCGTCCGGGGCAGGAGGTTCAAGCCCAATCGAGCCATAGGCGCCAGCCGAATAGGTGTCGTCCTTGGCATCCACGGTGTAGTGAACCGTATGAACAATCCCGTCAGCGACGGTGCGCTCCATTTGGGCGATGTTCCAGGTGAATGTGGTGCTCATGGGTCTGGTGGTGTCAGGTGAATTGTGGCTGGAATCCTAATTAGGAGCAAATTAGGAGGTGGCTAGTGAAGGTGACTACTCACCGAGCAAGTACCGAGCAAGTACCGAGCAAGTACCGAGCAAGTAGTGAGTAGGACTTATGGCTCTAGCGCAGTAACACGAGCCTTCAGGGATTCGATCTCAGCCAACGCTTCCTGCAGCGCAGCGGTCAGCAACGGAACCAGCTTGGACTGGTCAATGCCTTGGTAAACGGGTTTGCCATCGGCATCCACTTCATCCTTTGTGCCAGTCACACACTCAGGCACAACGGCTTGTGCTTCGTGAGCAATGAAGCCATCAACCGTCTTATCTGGATCCGCGATGAAATTAAAGCGGCGGACCTGAAGTTGATTGATGCGATCAATAGCACCAGTCAGTGGGACAACATTTTCCTTGAGGCGGTAGTCGGAAGATGTGGCGTAAGCAGTGGAAGAGCCTGCTGTGCTAATACCGCCAACGTAACCATTCGGATTGTAGAACGCATGCAGAACAGAAGACCCTGTTGACGCTACGGAGGTAGCAAGAAATCCTCCGTAGATCATGTGTCCGTATTGAGTTCCGCCAGGAGTTGTCGTAGTGCCAAAAAGAGCGGCACCGTCACTCCTAATCCTCATCCGCTCCGTCGGGCTGCTCGCTCCGTCGGCGGTAGTGGAGAACACTAACCTGCACGGCATGTCGTTAGCGCCGGGGGTGCCGTCTACGTAGGCTTCAATAACAGCGCCAGGTGTATTGACATCCGTGCCATCCCCACCAGCAAACATAACAGCGCCAAGAGTATCCCCGTTATTGACCAGTCCGTTTACACCTCTAGATTTCCCTAAGACAAGATAAGATCCAAAGATATTGTTGAACTCGCTAAGAAGGGTAAGCGTGCAGGCGTCACTTGTCTGTTTAACCTGAATAATGCCGTTGTAGCCACCGACGGCTGCTGCACTAGACGTGCCAACTAAGAGCCTGCCGGAGCTGTCGATGCGGGCGCGTTCGGAACCATTAACGCTAATTTTTAGCTGAGTGGCTTCTTGGTTGTTGATGATAACATCATTAGATCCGTCGTAACCGATCAGCAAGCCATCGGTTGATGCCGTGCCTGTTGAAGCATTCGTGATCTGAAGTTGTCCACCTGATGCTCCACTGCTGCTTATTTGCAGTAGTTGGTTTGGGCTGCTCGTTCCGATGCCCACCTTCCCATCCGATGTGATGCGGAGGCGTTCGGTGGGAGCAACAGAACCGGATGGTGTCGTAGAAATTGCCGCAAAACCTGGCGAAGAAACGTCGCTTACTGCTCCATCGGTAAAGAACAATAAATTGCCTACGGCTTTATAGTCAGTGTTGCCATACCCACGGGCTGCGATGCCGCCCACGCTCACTGATGCACTAATTGCGCTTGGAGATGCGTAACTTGTTTCGGCGCGACGCACAATAAAAGATGAGCCTCCGCCAATCCTGGTAACAGACGATGATGCAGATTGCACATCGCACAACCCATTTGCATCAACAAACAACCGCCCAGTGCCATTAGTCGAGATGGCTACTTGATCTGCGCCGGGGGAATAAATGCCGGTGTTGGTATCGCCGGAAATAAATACAGACGGCGCTGTTGCAGAACCTGCTGTAACACCTAATGCGCCAGTGAGCGTGCCGCCAGCTAACGGTAGTGCTGCACTGGCTAGGTCGTATGCAGTTTTTACCGAGCTGGGTGTAGCTGCTTTGGTCGTACTTGTGCTACTAGTGGAATTTTCTAATTGGACTGCACCTTTTTGAGAAGTAGTTCCATCTTGGATTGTGATATTTGGAGTAGTTCCACCACTGCTAGCAATGGGGCTGGTTCCCGTTACCGAAGTAACTGTGCCGCCACTGCCCGTTGCATTGATTGTGATACTGCCGTTGCCATTCGTAATCGTTACGCCAGTTCCGGCAGTCAGGGTTGATTTAGTAAGTGTGTTACCAGTGCTGTTACCGATTAGTATTTGCCCATCGGTATAGGAGGTCTGGCCAGTACCTCCCTTGTCAACAGCGATAGTGCTAGCGGACCACGTACCAGTCGTTACTGTGCCAATACTTGTAAGGCTTGAGTTAACAACGCCACTGCCCAGCGTGGTGCTATCCAAAACAGAGGCGTTATTGATGCGGTAGGACTTACCGCTGGCGAGATCGACGTTCTCGCTGCTGGTCCAGCTATCGGTGGAATCAACCCAATTAAGTGTTTTGTCGGTGGTGCCTTTCAGCGTGATTCCGCCGCCGTTAGCCGTTACGTCAGTTGGGGATGCGACGTTACCGATAACGACATTTTTATCTTCTACAAGAAGATTTTGAGTATCAATTGTTGTAGTAGTTCCGTTTACATTAAGGTCGCCGGTAACGATTAGATTGCCGCCAAACGTTACAGCGCCAGTATTTAGGCGGGCGCCAGCCTTTACTAGATCGGCAGAGGAAATTTTCTTGGTTTGATCTGCAGATACATCCGCAACAGGTAATACGTCTGTTGAGACTACATCCGACTCCGAAATGGGGCCGAGTTGACTGATCTTGAGGTCTGCCATGGGTAAGTCTCCGTAAGGACAGTTTAGGGATCTTCCAGAAGCAGACTTCCGGCGCCTTGCTCCAGCAGAAGTTCGTCACCGTCTTCCTGGAGTAGCAGGCTGCTAGCCAATACGCCATAGCGCAAGGCGATTAAACCAGTCGTGGCAAATTCAATCGTGGTGCGAATTGGCTCGGATGGCTCGAACGACATGGCGACGTTCGTGATCAGGCCCGTGATCATGTAGTACAGAGCTTGGCTATCCGCCGCAAGCACTTCCTGCGCCGCACCGTAGCCAGCCTGCTTAATCACCAATGCAGCCTTAAACGCCGATCCAAGCTGTTGCCGCAGTACCAGCTGATGGAAATACATCGCGGTTTCGATTTCCGCGCCGTCTGTGGCGTAATCCCAGAAGCACTCCATCGTGCCACTGCCAGAAATCAGTGTGCTGGTGTTTTTCTGGAAAGCATCGCCAAGACTTGTTACATCAGCACTGGCACGATTTGTGCTGAGCGTGTAGCTGCTGACCTGACCAAAAGTACGAACACCGTCGCCTAGTAATTCAAATGTGGCGGTGTAGGTCGCGCCAGGGGCTACCAGTGTGTAATTGGTTGCTGTGTTGTTGAGTGCATCCGCCCAGTTTGTGTACAGTTTTAGGCCGCCAATACCGTCAACATTCACATAGACATTGATTGAATTGTTGCTGTTGCCGCTGATGAAGTCCAGGGCACCTCCGCCAACTCGGGCGATAGCGATACGGTCGCCCGTGGTAAAAGTATTAACAGGAAAGTCCAGTTCTAAGCGGTTGGCGCTGGTGTTGACTGCAGCCGTATCAACAACGGAGCTAAAGCTGCTAGCGGCAATACGTTGGAGGCGTATAAGGCCGGCGTTACCGAGATAAATACCGGACATTACGCGGCCCCCATCGTGGCTTGACTCAGCAGACCAGTCACCACGAAGTCTATCGACACCTCAACAATGTCCCCTGCCGTAGCGGTAATCGCTGCAGAGTTAATTAACACAGCAGCTTGGATGGCTTTGGCAGAAGTCAGCTGCAGCTTGAGGACTTGAGTAGTCGTACTAGGTAAGGACGTTGTGCGTATGGTGTTGGCAAGCAACGGCTGGATTGCCAATGCGCCAGAGCTGTTTTCGTAGTACAGAGCAGTGCAGCTTCCACTCCAGCCTTGACGACCAAACACGTAGGTCCGGGCGTAGTCGGCGGTAGTTGTGGTCTCGATGGTGTCGGCGGTTGCGTTGAGGCTCCAGCTGCGGATTTTCGCAACTTGGGTGCCGCCGATCAGCAGCGCACCATCAATGCCGGTGAAGTAGCGGGCGCTCATGGGCTAGGTGGGGCGACGACGCCGATGAGTTCCACAGAAACCGTTTGGTATCCGGGTGAGTTGTAGGTGACTTGCGGGGGTCCGGCGTAGCGCCATTCGTTGCCGGCGGAAATGATGTAGTCGTAGCCGTCCATGCCGCCATACACAGCCGCTGGCACAGTGAAGGACTCAAAGGTGGTATCGACTGCCTCGTAATGATCAGTGATTTGTTTGCCGACGGTTTCGGTGACGTTGGTGAATTCCAGTGTCAAACGCTGCCCGATGGTACGGGTGCCGTGGCGGAAGCGGATTTCACGCCCGCCCATGCTCATGAACGTGCTGATCGGCTTCGTTCCAGGTGTCCAAGAACGAGCGGATGGTGTTAGCGCGGGGAAAGCGGTCATACGACGGTAAAGCTGCCGCTAACAATGTCTGCTGCTATCACACTAGCGCCACTGCTGAGCGGAAAATGCTCGGCTGTGATTGATGCAGTGCCGTCCATCCGCCGCGTCAAGGTGTCGATTAAGTAGTGGTTCGTTTCGGTGCGGCTGGTGCCGTCGCTGGTCACGCGATCTAGTTCAACGGCAATCAGATCGCCAGGCTTGAGTCCCAGTGTCGTAAAAATATCTGTCGAGAATGAAATTGTGTGCGTGGTGCGCTTGCGTTTTGCTAAGAAATACTTCGCGGCAAGAGTTGCGTGAGCGCTTGTTACACAGAAGTCGCTCATGTCGTATTGCTCTTGCGGCAGTATCCCGGTATCAGCGGCATAGCGGACTCTAAGTGTTGTCTGGTACGGGTAGTCAAGACCAGTCCCATAATCTGCTTGATCCCGCCAGAGCATTACCGCTTCAAAAGGCTTGCGCTCAGATAAGGGTATGTACTCAACGGCATACGTGCCTTCAGTAATTGTGTCTTCGTCAAAGGTGTAAGCAGGAGTCAAAACCCCTGTGTTGATTGCGTGCGCTCCCGTTACAGGTAGGGCCGGACGCAGACCGATCCGAGACTCTAAATTTAATGGGACCAGTAGGAAAAAGGCTGCTGTTGCTTCCAGCCACTCCTTGTAGTTCACTTTGTCTACCAGTACGCCATTAAAGAAAAGTGCATTAGCGTTTGTAAAATTAGCTGCTGCTGTCAGCGATGTTGTGTCCATTGAAATAGTTTCCGCATACTGCAGACCCAGATGACGGACAAGATCCGCATAGTTATTACTGGGGCCAGTATTTGTAGTAAGTAAATTATAGACATTGATACCGTTTGAGCAAAATACAATCGCTTGTGCGTTATGAGTATTGTTTACATAAGATATTACTTCGGGTGACGAAGTAGAGTTTGCTGAGTCATTGGGGTTGATCATTGCGTGATAACCACGCAGACCCAACACAGTCATTCCGGTAAAATTACCTGTAGCATTTTCTCTGTATACAAGCGAAAAATCTAATGGATCAGGCTTAAGAAATGGATTTCGCAGAGTCTCAGTTACTCTAAAAACTTGCTGGTCTACTATAGAAAAATTACTGTAAAGCAAGTTGGTGGTATCGTTTATGTCTACTGGATCATATTCTGGCTCGCTTAAAGTAACGCTTAATGGTGTTAGGTAAACAGAAGGTGAGCGCGTCTGTGTGTGTCCAGCAAAGCTGCTTCCGCTAGAGAGCGTACCGGTATCGTCTGTAAATACGTAATCCCAAGTAACTGTAAGTATAGATGTATTTAGGCGCTGTACAGCGCCTGTAGTTACATTTTTTTGGTTGTAATATACCCTGAAGTCATCGCCACCAAGGATGGTCGTTGTCCACTGCAAACTCGTGCAAAAAGGAGAGCTAGAGGTTATGGTTGTAGTTCCAGTTCCTGTCTCAGTGAATATTGTTCCTAGATTATGATTGTACGCATTGCCTCCCGCGCCTATGGGCGTTGTGTAGTAAGTATTGGTATCTAGATCGTAATACTGCGTTACGATATGAGTATAAACATTATACGTTATAGGCAGTGAACCGTAGGTTACTTCTTCTTCTCTATTAGTGATAAAAGAGCCAAGGCCTGGGTATCCGCCCCAAGCGTAAATCCCTATTAAAACATCCGTGTCATAGTTAGAGACAGGTGTTGTAATTTGCCCATCACTAAGTAAAAATGCGTGGTTAAAAATTGCATTTTCATTGAGATTCTGCAAGCCTGTGCGGACAAGTGGTGGAATAACCCAAGCACCGCCAATTCCGTCAATACGCTTGCAAAAGACAATAGGTATCGTCTGCCCAACCTCTGCTGGTTTCAGCGGCTGCTCTAGATCTACTGCAGGACGACGGACAATACTTCCAAACTCGTCTTTGCGAAGAGCGGTGGTATTTGCACTGGTGGCGGCCTGGCGATTGATAAGGCTCATTATATGAAGGGCACCATGTCGAAGGTTATTTTGCGGGAGGGTATCTGGGCTTCGGTTGTGTCGATACCGTCTGAGATCACAATACTGACGCCGGAAAAGTCACTGGAACCATTCTCGGCAATGCCGACCACACTCGTAAACACCGATGGCAAAATTTCGGCAGCGGTGAAATCGAACGAAAATTTGTATCTGTAGTTCACCACTGAGTCTTCCAGCAGGTCCACAAAGGTTGGCGTTCCAGGGAAAGTCATGGTTACGGACAGTTTGCCGGCAGAGCGCTGCTGCATCATGTCGGATACGTCGAATGGAGCGTAGCTGTAGCTGTTCGAGTTGTAGGTGACGGGTTGGTTGACGTTGAAGTTTTGGTAGCGGGCTACTAGGACAGGGCTGCCTGAGGTGATGTTGTCGATCTGGAGGTAGACCTGCGGGCTGTAGGTGGTCATTACTGCGTGACTCCCGTGCGGCGGCGGGCTGCGGGATTGTTCTGCAGCATTTGTAGTGCCATATTGGCTCCCTGTCTAGCGGCTGCTCCAGTGGCTGAGACCAGATCCCTCTGGGTCACATAGTTGGTGCCGTCCATTTGCATTACTGGTCCTGTAGTAATACTTACTTGCGGATTTACCGAGGTTCCGCCGTTTGTAGATGTCCGCTCACGGAAAGCAGTAAGCGCAGATTGCCGATCCTCCTGTGTAGTGCTTTGTCCGCCAAAACGAGTCGCATCTACATTCAATAGGTTTTTTCTTTCTTCTTCTCTTTTGATTATGTCGACTCCTACAGGTGTTAATACTTTTCCTACTGTCGTGTAGCTTCCACTGATAGCAGCTCTATTCGCGGCTGAGGTTGCGCGGGCTGCTTCGGCTGCGGCTCCCATTGCTCCAGCGAATTCACCTGCCGCTGATGCTGTATCTTGCATCGACACTTTAAGGTTGGCAGCATTGACGGCGGCGTTGTAAACCGCGTCGGCAGCGCGATACTGTTCTTTGGCGACTGCTTGGCTTGTTGCGTAATTTTGTTGGGCAATAACTAAAGCAGATCGTTGTGCTTCTAAGGCGCGGATGTGGTCTAATGTAAGAACTTTTTGTGCTGCAGCAAGGCTTACAACAGACTCAAGCTCTTTTACTTTAACTTCAGCCATTGCTACTGCAATACGCTGCCGCTCCAGCTCAGCCTTAATTTGCGTGTAAGTGCCATACAGAATTAAGCGTGCATTATTTATTTCTAGTTGACGAATGTTATTAAGTATGATCTCTCTTTCAGTATCTGTTGCTGCCTGCTGTAGTTTGTTTTGCAGGCTTTGAATTTCGATGTTGTTGATTGTTTGTTGTGCTTGAACCAGTGCGTCGGCAACTTTTGATGTATTACTAATTGCATTGGCGCTTTGCTGCGCGGCTTGATTAAATCGCTCAGTGTGGTACGCAGCTTCTTTCGCAAACGCGGCAACTTGTTGCTCGCGGCGTTCCAGATCGATAGCAAAGGCTAGCTGTTGCCGCTTTGCTTCGGCTGCTCTGATAGTGTCGGACGCTATAGTTTGGGCAATCCCTACACCTAGTTGCGCTATACCTGCTTGATCGATAGTTGCTTGTAGCTCTACTTTTTTGAGTTCGGTAAGCTGTCCAGCTGCACCTAGTTCCTGCATTGTGGCTTCTGCAGCCTTTGCCTTTGCGGATGCCATGTCCGCTTCATTTCTTGCCTGCTCAATGGATGCTTGCGCTTGTAAGCGTGAAGACTGCAGTTGTATTTCTGCATCTGCTTGGCGAGATGCGGCTACCTTATCAATTAGTGCAGAAGTTTGATTAAGCGACATACTGTATTTTAACTCCGCTTGCAGCTGGCTTTGTTGCAGGCTTCCTAGCTCTTTAGTTGTACTTAGAACGCTTTGTTTGACAGAAAGATCTTGTTGCGAAATAGCTTGTCGCTGCGTAATAGTGTTTACTTCTGCCTGCGCCGAAGCGTTAATAACGTCAAGTGTCTGTTCAAGCTCCAAGCGCTCGCGCTTGCGGAGAGCTTCGCGTTCAACAAGGCGTTGATTGAGTTTGAACTCGACTTGAATCTGTTTTTCGAGTACAGCTAATTGTGTTTCGTCTGTTCCAGCGTACTTTGTACGTGCCTCGCGTAATTTTTTGTCACGCTCGGACACTAGGTCGTTAATTTTGGACTGGCGATCCAGTTCATTATTTTGAATTTGCGCGGCAGCTGTCGTACCCCTATTACGCCGTTGATCAATTCGATCTTGTTTGCCCATAAGAGCGAGCTGCTGCATACGCTCATCTGTTTCTTTTTCCAGTTCCGCTGTAAGTTTTCCTCGTTTTTCATTGACAGCCATATCCTTTGTTTTATCCGCTAAAAACTTAAATATCGATGTAAATGGAAGCAGCGGTGCAAGGCTGCGCTCAAGGATTGGTCCCGCTTGAGCAAACAGACTTAGGAGTATATTTGCACCTTGAGCCGCAAGCGAAATGACGTTTAGTACAGCTGTAATACCGTCGAGTAATGGTGTAGACAGGATCCCGGCTGTTGTTGAAACAGCGCTGCTGAAGCGATCCCAAGCTGTGAATAGTCCTGATGTACTGTTAGTTACGCCGGAAATAGCCTGCGCACTGGCACCAGTTTGAGCAGCTACTTCAGCAGCAATTTCGGCGCGTGCTTTGTCGATTTCTCCTGCTTCGATCAAGCGACGAACTGTAGTATCAAGCTCTGAATTAACGACAATAAAACTATCTCGTAGTGCGTCTATGTCGATGGCGTTGATAGCGTCACCCATCCGCTTGACTTTGACGACAGCGGCGTCAAGTTGCTGACCGACGGCGGAAAGGCCGATGCTGAGAGCCATGCCGAGCCCTCCGCCTAGTGCTCCCCCCGCAAGGCCGCCAAGGCCGCCACCCAGAACTGCTCCAGGGCCACCGCCGAATAGCATCGGGAAGCCAGCACCAATGATTGCGTCAGATACGCCTGGTTGCCCTAAAGCACGTTGTACCCCTTGTAGACGGCGTGGTCCTAGCTTCTCAACACCTTGCGGCAGGTTCATGCCTCCGCCAATAGCGCCGGGTAGTTGCGGACCTTGTAGCCCGAAACCTGCATCTTCTACGCCGCGTGCGATTTGCCCACCGGCAAGCTGCATGAAACCTTTTTTCGCTAAAGCTGTGCGTTGTAGTTCAGTCAATTTAGTTGTATATCTGTCTAACTGGATATTTGCATCTGCCCATGTATTTACTAAATTTTTTACTGCGTTATCTTGTCTGTTAATATCGCCAGAGCCTTTGATAAAAGTTTGACTTAGTAGTTCTGCGAAGCCCGATACCTGCTGGTTTAGTCCTGATACGGCTTGGGCTAGTTTCCGCTCTCCGTTTACAAATTCGCGTACCAGGTCGTTTACTTGCTTGCTTAGTACACCAGAAAGATCCCTTTGTCCTCCTCTACCGCCTACGTTTAATTCAATAGGTGTTTTACTGATTCGCGCAATTGCACCCTGAACGCGCTCCAAGCTGTCGCCAAGTGCTTTGGCTTCGCGGATGCCCGAAATAATGACGTCTACTTTTGCCGAGTAGTTGGCCATCAGGGCAGGTGTTCTGTTCTACCAGTCTACGCATTGAAAAGCCGCCGACTAGCGGCGGCGTTTGGCTTTGTCGTAGGCCTCTTTTTCCTCGTCTGCTTGGATTTTGAAGTAGACGTACCAGCCCATCAACTCGGCGTCCGTCATCTTGTGGCGGAGTTCGGACAGCGTGTAGCCCAGTTTTTCGGCAATAAAAAACTGGATCCTGACGTAGCCGTCCTTCTTAAGCTCCGCCTCAAGCGCTTTTGGTGTCGATCTCTTCCGAGTTGTCGGTCAAAATCGCCAGCATCAGGGATTGCAGGTCCTTGTCTTTGACTTCGTTCTTCAGCACGTCGATCTCGCCGGGCTTGAACAGCTTGGCTCCAGTGTCGTCGCAGGCTTTGTTGATCAGCAGCTGAAGGGCGAAGGCGGTGGCGTCGTCGGATTTGGCTTGCTTCTGGGCGCGTTCGCGCTCGGCCATCGTCAGTGGGGCGACCCACATCTCAAACACAGACCCATCACTGAGTTCGACTTCCTTCTTTACTGGCTCCAGATTGGCTGCTTTGCGCAGACGATCCAGGGCACTCAATGCAGTTGCGGCGGGCATAAAACTTGCAGCCTGTTACCGCAATAGTGTAGCGGAGTAGAAATGAAAAACCCCAGCCCGGTTAGGAGCTGGGGGTTGCTGAACTGGCTGCTGTAGCAGCCTATCAGGACTTCGAGAGGTCGAAGGTGGGGGCGGAGCTGGGGCGGAAGGCGATTTCCACGCTCTGGCCGTCGTCGGGGTTCACGGTAAGGCTGGCCGAAGTCAGAATCACAGGAACGGTGATCGAGCGGCTGGTGGTGTCGTTCACCGTACCAGAAGCCACAATCCGGTCGATATAGAGCTTCATCGTCGCTCCAGCCTGGGTGGCTTGGATGACGTCCTCGATCATCCGGCTGGACAGGTTGGTGTCGTCATCGGTGGTGTACACCGTGGCGGAACCAGAGCCGTCGGCGAAGCCGGTGATATAGCTGCGGAAGGGGGCGTACTGACCGACCTCTTGGCCGATGGTGGTGACGTCGATTTCCGAGCGAGTGATCTCGAAGCTCCACTCACGTACAGAGCCGACCGAAGCTGGGGCGGTGTACGTGATGCTGGCGAAAGCAGCGCCAAAGCCGCTGGGTGCAGCGGTTGCGGTCACGGCGCTGCCACCTGCGGTGGAGCTAAGTGTCATAATTCCGGTGGCGGCCACGTACGTCTTCACGAAGTACGGACCAGCGGGAATTGCGTTGGTGGTCACAGCACCTACGGGGTAAGCCAGGGTCACAGGATCGTTGACCTTGAAGCCCAGGTAGGAGCCGACGGTGATGTTGGCGCCAGTGGCGGGAAATGCGCCAGCAGCAAGAGTGGTGACAGAAGTACCGGCAGGGGTGTAGTACAGGGCGCCGGAAGTGCCCGACAGAACGGTGGCCATCGGTAGTTACCTATGGAGGGACAATGTTGCGGGCACAGCCCGGCTTAATACAGGTTAGCTCCAGTGCAGTTCAGTATTAAGAGAGCACCTGTGCTTGGAATCCTGCTTCGATTCGTGAAATAAAGAATGGTGTAAATGCGCGGCGGGATTGTTGATCTGGGGTTGTTCCACCGAAGCTGGGGCTAAATGTCGGGCCTTCGATGGGGCCAGTGCGGGCATAGACGCCGGTTGGCGGTTTTGGCGTGGCGTTGATTGTCTGGATGACAGTTGTTGCGACGTTTACCAGTGTTTGGTTGCGGGCTGGGCCGCGATCTTTTGGTGTGTACGTGCGAATGACGATCACGCCGCGAATGTTGTCGGGATTTGTGGTGAGTGCCAGCTCAGTGGTAAGGCCAAACTGGATGTTGACGTGAACGAACTCTTCGGCGCTGTCTGCGTCATCATTCATCACATTGTCAAAATACACCGGGACTGCTGACGACAAATTGTTGTACGCCGACAGCAGTGGAGCTTCAAAAACAGCGCGAACAGCTTGGTAGTTCATAGAAATCCTCTGGCAGAACCGAATCCGCGCTGGAAACCACGGGCTAAGTCTGCTTGTAGATTGCCAGCCGCGTTGTACTTAGACCACCAATCTAAAGGTGCAGTACTGCTGTTCTGGCCTTCGCCGGTTAGTTCGCCCCGACGTCCTCCTTCAGGGCGACCGCCAAATTTCTGCGGTTTGATTGCACGCTGTCGTTTAAATTCATCTGGTGTATACGGAACCAAGTCCATAGCTTCTGCTGCGTAAGGTGCGCCATTCTTTATTTCGTACCATGTGCCCTCTACAAAACGGGCTTTAGGTACGTTTCGTTTGTCATACGTATAGATACGTCCAGAGGATCGGGGACCACCAGCGGATCCTCCTTGAGGAACTGCGTACCACGCAGAAGAGAACTCGCCCGTATAAGCAGGCCCTGCTTTTGCGAGTCCGTTCATAATCTGCACAGCAGCTTCCTGTGCTGCCGTTTTAGTGGCTTCTTCTAGATCTTTTACTAAAAACCGAATGTCGCGGGCCATTATTGGGGCCTCAACAGGATGGAGTGGACTACGGGATTTTCGCCGCGTGATGTTTTGCAGGCGATGATGCGGCCTGTTTTGGTGCTGCCGTTCTGGCTGTATTGGATGCGGTCGCGGCTGCTTGGTACATATGCTCCAAGCTCGGCGTTGCCGATGATGACTTTGAGGTCGGTGGTTTGGTAGTTACCCTCAAATTCTTCTGGTTTGGCCTCGAAGATCAGGGCGCGGATGGTCAGGCTCGTGTCGGCTCCAGAAACAACACCTGTGGTGGCGTTGTAAGTGGGGCTGGCGTTGGATTTTAGGTAGGTGACGTTTTGGCCCCAGTCGGCTAAAAGCTGGGCAGGTATTGAGGCGAATGTGGAGTCGACGAGGCTCATGTCAACCTCGGTATAAACGGACTGCGTAGTTTGTGGCGCCACCCATCGTGTACGCACCGAGGTACGACTGGAGCCACGGGTAGACGTCAAAAACGTTGTTGACGACTCCAGGGGTCATTGAACTCCCTTTGTACTTCACTCGGAGATCGCCGAGCGCTACTTCGTCGTATAAACCTGTTGTACCGGTGCTACCTGTAATTGCGTCGGTGTCGTTGGCTAGGGCGCGTGCCAGTTCGTAGGTGGCGACTTTGATTTCTGTTGGAATGACAGTGCAGACCAATTCGATGCCGTCTACTTCATAGTCTTCGCGGGGCCACTTCAGAGCTTGCGTAGTGGTGCAGCGGTCACCGTAAAAACTGAGGGCGTCGATCCAGCGGGTGGCGCTGATCAAGGCGCGGTTTTTCTGGTCGTCAGTTTTACTGGTCCATGTGGCGGAGTCCGGTACGGTCTCGAAATATGTGTTGGCAGCAGCAAGCGTCACGTAGCTGTTGGCTGATGCGCCGGCAACAGTGGCATCAATGACAGCAGCCACAATCAATACATCCTTTGTTTGAGTCTAGCGCTAGTGCGGGCTTTCCTCTGTTTGGCTGTTTCGCGCAACATCATCGAGTGATAGACCTTGGCGCCGAACATTTCCAGCTCGGCTTGGGCTTCTAGGTGCTGGCCGTATTGGACGTCAACAAAGCTGCGACAGTTATCCTGTAGTACGAAGAGACGCACTGTACTCATGCCCGCTCGTAAACCTGCTGCTGATGACAGCCTAGAAGTAAAGGAACAAACTGCACCATCGGCACTGCCCGGAAGCACCGTTCGCTCACTGGAGCCTGTTGCTGAGGCAATCCGCGAAATGTTTGCTGCCGGTAAAGACGCAGAGACGATCCAGCTGGAGCTGGCCGTTAGTCCTCATGTGTTTCGTGAGTTGCTCAGCCACTCCTACAAACTGGTGGGCCGTGCTCCAGAGATTTTTAACTATCAGGAGCGGATTCGGATTGGTGAGATTGAAGGTTGAGTAAATAGGAAAAAGAAAAGGCCCCCGGTTTGGGGGCCTTTGTTTTGGCTTGGCCTGGAAATCAGGCGTAAGCGGTGGTATCGAACGGGGTGTTGACCAGCAGGCGAGCGATGGGCACTTGCTTGGTGGTGCTGTACACAAGGCTCCAGGAGGCGGTGTCGGCCAGGTTGCCGGTGGTGGCAGCATTGGTCGGGTTGTCACCAGCCACGTTCCACTTGGTACCAGTGATGTGGTAGCCGTAGTGGTAGTCGACAGCCAGGATGTCCTGCATCGACAGGATGTTGCGGTCTGCGCCAAGGCGGAGATCCTGTTGGATGCCCTCGGAGACGACGCCGCTCTGGAAGAGGTACACGGGGTACTTCTTAGCGTGGGTCGAGGTGCCGCCGGTCAGTGCAACCAGCTGGTCGTCGATCACCACGCGGAGACCAGCGAAGGTCGCCACTTCGGTTTGGGTCACGCCCACACCGCCGCCGCCCCACACAACGGCGCCACCTGTGGACAGTGCGGAAGTGCTGAAAGTCAGCATTCCGATCTGTTGGAGGTAGTACGCAACGTTGGAGTGCATTGCGATGGAGTCGAGGTTGTCACCTCGCTCACCCAGAACTGCCTTGGCGGCCACCACGTTGCCGACGTTGATGAAGTTGGCCTCGGTCATTGAACCGGGGACACCAGCAAACGACTTGTTGGTCTGGTTGGGGCCAAGGACGCCAGCGCCGGAGATTCCGCCGAACAGACCCAGCAGCTGGGCAGCCAAGGTGGCGGTCTTCAGCTTGTTGATGGCGGCGGTCAGCTGGTTGCGGACGTGGCTGAGGGGGTCAGCGCCAGAGCCGAGCTTGCTGAGGTCGTCAGCGGCATACGCAAAGCCACGGTGCAGAATCGTCATGATCTGCTCGTCGGCAGTGACGTTCTGGGCGGTCAGATAACCCAGGCCACCGTTCCAGCTGGAGGTGGACAGGATTTGGGTTTCGGTGGGGGCGATGGGGTCGAAGAAAGGCACGCGCACGCGGGTGCCGCCAGCGCGGGCATCAAGGGCAGCGTTGCGCTGGATGATGCCACTCTGGACCCACTTCGATTGCTCGAAGATGCCCTCAGCGGTGTACTGAAGAAACTCGGGACGAGTTACAAGGTTCGAGAGAAAAGTTCCCCCGAAGTTGCTGTTAGAAGCAGACATTGGGTAGCTCCAGTGGAGTCAAGGTTGGGGAGGTTGCCCCACAGGGGCTAGAGGCCGGCTTCTGCCTTCAACAACCGGGCTTTGTCGGGGTCGCTGTTCAGCATCAGCATTTGCTGAGTGACATTCCAGCTGTCCTTAGACCAGGGGTTGGCTTGGCCGGGGAGGGAGGTATTGCGGGCACTACCCGTAACACCCATTCCGGCGCGGTTCGTAGCTGCGAAATGATGCTCGTAACCGCTGCCGGGGTTTTTCAAGTTGGCAATGTATTCACCAACTGGAACTTCCACGCCTCCGACAACAGCCACAGGCTGTCCTTCTTTAGCGCGTAAGTTCTCCTGAAGTAAACGATACAGCTGATCAGGTGCCAGTGCACCAGCCTGGGATAGCTGTGCTATCGCTGCTGATTTCACCTGTTCTTGTGTGAATCCTTGGCGGATGTGGTCGATTTCGGATTCTTTTGTTGTCAGTTGCTGTTTAAGCTCAGCGACTGTTTCTTGGGCTTGCTCCCAGAGAGTTTTGAACTCGCCGGATTCGGCCAACTTTGCGGTCTTTGCGGACTCTTGTGCTACGCGCAGGTCTTCGATTTGTTTTTGGAGGGTTTCGCGATTTTCGCGGTCCTTGCGGCGCTCGGCAATCAACTCTTGGTTTTTCGCACGAAGCGCTTCGAGTTGGGCGGCCAGATCGGAGCTTTCAGCCACAGGCTGAGGGGCAACAGGCTCCACAGGAGTCACTGGTGCTTGCTGTTCTTCGGGCACAGTTGTGTATTACTTGGACGTTTCTAGGTTAGCAGTTAAGACATAGATGCTTCGTTCATGCTGTCACTGGAGTCAGGTTCTTCTTGGGATTCCGCTTCCTCTGTGATGGCAGTAGCAGGCTTACCGGCTGCCTCCACTTCGTCTTCGATGTTGATGTTGTCCGGTAGGACTTCGCCGCGACGCAAAATCTCCAGCAGCATGGCGTCGCTAATCTTGCCCATCTGGTTCAGTTGCGCCAGTACGGAGACGTCTTGGCCGATCAGGCGGTAGTAGTCGAAGTCACGGTCAATCGTGATCTCGGGGGGTTCCATGCCGACGTACTGGGCGGCAAACGCAAACGCCTGGTTGAGGGCGCTTTCCAGTTCTTGGCTGATGATTGAGAGGACGCTATTGCCTTGGGCTTGGTCGATGCGCTTTGCCTCGGCAGACTCGGCGACAAACTTTTGCCCGAACAGCTTTGTAACGCCCAGTGTGGACATTTGTTGCTCCAGTGACTGGAGTTCGTTCATTTGGGCGTCGAAGCTGGTGGCGTCGGCCTGCACGTAGTACGCCTTGTTGCCCGGTTGCATGGCGATGGCGTAGTTGACGCCCATCGTTGCGGAACCAGTTGTATCGTCCCAGCCCTCTAGAACGAGGGTGGGCATTGCGGCGATGTGGAGGGCGTGAATAAGGTCCGCTTGGCGTTGGTAGTGCGTGATATTGAGGTTGGCAATGTCCAGTAGCGGGGGCTGGGATACCAGCAGGCCACGGCGGTTGCTGTAGATAGGGACCAGGGGGATTTCAGTCAGGCTGTAGCCGCCGGTGGCAGTGAACTCCACCAGTTCTTGGCCGAGGGTGTAGAGGTCGTAGCGGCCGGGGTAGATGACGCGCATTTCCTCGACTTGCTCTTCGCCAAACTCGTTCAGCGGGCGGACGTCGTAGTCGTGGATGCGGACTTGCAGCAGGCGGTTGGTACCGGATTCCTTGCGCCACCCCCAGATTTGGGGGGCGTCGACGTGGACGAAGTAAGGGCGGCGGCCCATCGCACGTTCTTCGGCCAGATTGCGAGCTTCGCTCGCGGCCGGGTAGTCAACAAGAATTGCGCTGTGGCCGTAGGTAAGACTACTTACGAGGGCGCGGCGGGCGTATTCGTTGATGTTCGAGCCGAGGCCGTCGATGTTTTGCGCAAGCTGCAGCCAGTAAGGGTCGCCCTCGATGTGGATGGGCTTGCGGAGGATGGCGCCAGCAGCGGTCTCGATCAGGCGGCTGGTGTACGGGCTGAGGACGCTGCGGTCGACGCGGGTTTCATAGGCTTCGTCATCTTCACGCGGTTCCTGAGGGAGATAGGTCTCGCTCATGTCGCGCAGGTAGTTGGTGCCGTTGGTGACGGCAGCCATTACGCTCCAGTCAGGCATCATGCCGATGACTTCGAGGCTGCGGACGAACGGGGATTCGCTGACTACAGCTCCAGTTGGGGGGACGTTGGCGCTGTAGACCACGGCTAGGCTCCTACTTTGTACTTATTTTGGCAGAAGAACCTGCTGTTTCCTGTTTAGGTGTCCAAGTGTGCCTTGGGTTTCTATTTTTAGCCTGCTGCTCGACAGTTGCCCACCGGACATTTCCAGGTTCGTAATGCCCCATCGGATCTATGCGGTCGAGTGTCATGCCAGTTGGACGGGGACCTACCTCGGCTAGAAATTCCTCATAGGAAGAAAACCGAAACTGGACCTGCGCGTATGCGTTTTTGTGGTTTGTTTTTACACGTCGCTTTGCTTTGCAGTAAGACTTATACGCGCCTTGGTTTTTACACAAAGTGTCGGGATCGCGTTTCCATGTAACAGAGCGTGTCTTCATGGCACAACTACGGCACATGAAGACTTCACCTACACGCTGTTTACGGTCGTAAATATCCTTTCTGGTTACTCGTGTACTGGAGCACTCGGGACAGGATACTTCGATGTAGGAGTGGTGGGCGGCCAACATCATAAAGCGGTTACCACTTTACTTTAGCTCCATTTTGCCTTGTTTGCCCAGTAAGCGGCAGACATTTTCCCTTTGGCAATGTTGTCTGCGTGGCGGGCTTTGAAGGCTTCGCGGCGTGCTTTATTTGCGGCGGATTCACCTTCACGCTTGGGTGATCCAGAGACTCCTTGTTGGCCGAAGCGAATAAGTTTTATTTTGTCGCCTTCTTTTGCTAAAACAACGTGTGATTTATTGGGGTGGTTTGGGGTGCGCTTGGGTTTGTTGTAGCCCGAGAACTTTTCGCCGCGATACTCAATCATCGTCGTCTTCCTCGTCGTCGGGGTCGGTTATTGGCACCAGTACTTCGATGCCTTGGGCGAGCATTGCTACGAAGCCGCCCAGGATTTCGGGGTTTTGGGGTGATTTGAAGACGAATGTGGCATGGGTGAGGCCGTCTTCAGCATCTATTTCGATGTGAATACAGCCCCCGTTTACTGTTTGGATGGCCATTAGCGGCTGATTTCCTCCCAGTCTATTGATGCATGTACGTTAGACGTAGACACGCTTGCTGTAACAACGAGACTTAGTTCGTAAGGAGTTGCGGTAAGGCCGTCGCGTTCCAGTTGGAACTTGAATAAGGCTTCTTTAAGAATGTCTACGGATGCCGTGCTTTGGTTGGTGGAACTGAAGTAGCCCTGAGCGAGCACACGGCCTCCGGTTGTAGCAGTTCCAGTAAGGTTGTACTCGACACTGGATTCAGTTCCGGCGCTTGTCCAGGTGCCTCCAGTAGTTGTGCTAGATGCGATTACTCGCCAGTTGTAGTTGGCGTTGGCTGTGGCGGCCATTACAGATAGGGCCGTAAGAATAACGATTGCGTCTAGTGCTGTTGATTTAAGGCGTAAAGAAATGATCGGGTAGTAAGTTCCTGCTGTTGCAAGGGCATAAGGTGCGGTTATGTTTGTGCCAATGGCTTGTTGGAGGCCTCGGAGTTCGTAACCGCCTTCGGAAAGGACCGTGGAGCAAACTTGTTTGAGGGTGCTGGCGCTGGTGGTGGCGGCGGTGTTTGTGATTTCGTAGCGGAGGGGAAGCGAAGCGGTTGTGATGTACGTAGAAGTGATGATGTTGGCGTGGTGGAAAGAGTGGCAATGGATAAATTTGCCGTTAATAACAAAACCTAGGCGGACGGTGCCGAGTCCCAGCCACTCAATGTCCATCCAGAGGATTTGGGATTTGGTGGGGTCGAGGGTGAGGTTGGAGGGGCCGGTGCCGTTGAGGGGGTCAGCGTTCCAGTCGGATTGGGCGACGCGGGTTTCGACGAGGGAGCCGGTGGAAGAGCTGCGTTCGACAAAGGAAAGGGTGTTGTTGGCAAGTTCGACGTACATGCCGTTGGCAGCGCCGTAGTAGCCGACGCGCTGGCGGAGGCCGGTTTTGGCGGGGTTCAGCGTAAAAGTGGACATCACCAGCAGGGATTTACCCGGCTGGTACGAGCAGCATTTGGTGGTTTCGCGGATGACCTCGGAGCCAGAGCTGGTGGTTACAGCGAGGTTGACGAGGCCGGCGCTGGCGTCAAACGTAGATGTTCCGCCCGTGGCGGTGGAGGTGCTCCAGAGGCCGTTGTCGTGGTAACGGTGGCTGGAGTCAAAAAGGGTGAGCGGGTTAGATACACGGGCACGGCCGAAGGCGTCGGTGGCTCCAGCAGAGGCTGCGGCGCCGCCTGCAGAGGTGCCGAAGGGGTAGGGAGTGGTGACGGAGCTGGTGTGACGTAGATACATCGGCGGCCTCGGTATAAAGAAAATGAGGCTATTTCTTGGGTTTTTTGGCTGTTTTGGCGGCTGCTTTGAAGGCAGCGGCGGTGGGGGCACCTTTTGTGCCGGGTTTGCGTATTTTTTCGCCGCTGCCGGCGGCGATGCGCTTCCGTTTTGCAGCGATGTTGCTGTAAAGGCCGCGTTTTGTCATTATTTCTTACCTTTTTTGGTGGTTTTCTTGGGTTTTGCCATGCCAGCTTCGCTCATGGCGATGGCGATTGCCTGCTTGCGGGACTTCACCACAGGGCCTTTTTTGCTGCCCGAGTGGAGTTCGCCTTTGCCGTACTCACGCATGACCTTGGCCACCTTTTTTTGGGCTTTAGTTGGCTTTTTGGCCATGGCGGTAAAGCTTTTTTACAGTCTAGCGTGCTAGGATCTACATAAGGTCTGTCCGAGTCATGCCCAAACCGCTTCCGCCACAAGGGATTCTCCAAGAGTGCTTGGAGTACGATCCGCAGACAGGAGAGTTGATTTGGATTTTGCCTGATCCGCAATCAAGAGTGCGCCCTGGGTCTTTCTTCGGTACGCGCACTTCCGTATCGGCGGGATCGAACAGCACTAAGCATTATTACGCTGGTCGTTTTCATACTGTTACGTACTACGCACATCGGCTTATTTGGATGTATATGACCGGCGAGGATCCCGGTGATTTGATGGTGGATCATATAAACGGCAATGGGCTAGACAACCGATGGTCAAACTTGCGCTTACTGAAGCGCGGCCAAAATATCGCTAATCAAAAAGGACACAAAAGGCGTCGCTCACCGTATAAGCACGTTTACAGGCGCAAGTCCAAATGGATAGGGCAGGTACGGCGTAATAGCAAGCTGTACTCTACGCAGGGGTTTGATACCGCTGAACAGGCTAGAGATGCTATTCAGGCTGTAATTACCACACTCGATAGTTAGTAGCGCCAAGGCTTTCCGGTTTTGCCAGGTTAAATGACTGCAGGCATAGGTAGCCCAGAGCATCGAAAGCGTGGTCAACCCCCAAGTTTTTGTTGGGTAGGCCCGTGTTTGGTGCGTATGTAAGGGTTCGTAGGGACTTGATTAGTTCCTTACAGCGAGGGTGGATAACAATGCGGCGGCGGCCTGTGGCGTCAAGCAGGCCCATGTTGACCGCGTTGATCTTGTCGCGGATTTTCCATGGTGCGCGGGGACTGGACACCGTAAAACCTGATTTGCGGAGGATTGAGTGGTCCGTTTGGCCCACGCCCGCTGTCTTGCGTGCACCACCAGTCGGATCGGGACAGGCGATGATTCGGCGCTCGATTCCAAACTTCTGCTGGACGGCCTCACAGAAATCCCAAGTCGTTGCACCGCCTGTAAGGATCAATTCGTCAAACACCCACAGGTCTTCTCCTTTTTTCACCGCAAATACACCCGCCATAAATTCGACGTTGAAGTCAAGTCCCAGCAGCAAGGGCAGAATCGGCAGGTCTTGGACTTGTTTGTCGATGTTGTCGTCGCCAAATGAGACGGCAACAAGACCGCTGAGATTCTCGAAGCTGGCCTCGAACTCTTGGCGGAAGGTGCGGGGGTCGAGTTGGGCGCGAGCTGCTTCGATTTCTTCTGGTGGGACGTTATCGCCGTCGATTGTTGTGAATTGCCAGCGGCTCCAGTCCTTGTCGCCGCTGTCGGCGTATTGCCAAAGTTCGTAGAACCAGCTGGCAGTGCCGTCGGGAGTGGAGATGAATAATGCCCAGCCTTGTTTGTCTGCGAGGGCGGGGCGGATGACCTCGAACCAGACTTCCGCGTCCATGAAGGCGGCTTCGTCGAGCACCACGCCAGCCAAACTGCGGCCTCGGAGGGCCATTGCGTTTTCAGTGCCCTTTAGTTCGATCGTGGAGCCGTTCACCAGCTCGATCTTGAGGTCCGTTTCGTTCTTCGACTTGATCCAAGCTTTCGGGACGAGGCGTTTCAGGACTTTCCAGGCAATGTCTTTCGCCATCCGGTATGTAGGGGCGGCATAGAAAAAGGTTTCGCCCGGCCTTTCGATCGCCCCACGCAATAACTCGATACATGACAGGTAACTTTTGCCGAATCGCCGGCCAGCTACCAATACTCTGAAGCGTTTTCGGCTGGAGAAAACTTCGCCTTGGGCGTAGCGAAGGGTCAGTGCTCCAGCAGAATCGGGCATCTTTATGTAGGGGGGTACCTTCTAGGGTATTACAGGAATCGAACCCCTGCCCCGGTGTAGTACAGAAGAAGGAATTGAGGATATGTCAGTAGGTTCCCTACGCCACGGTACAAACGTACTATTTTTGAACCCTCCCCCCGTGTTACGTTGTGTAACAAGTCAGCCGTTAAGGGTCCGGTCGTGTTATACTTAAGAGGTAAGGCAAACAGAGCCTCCATGACCCAGACCGCCATAGCCGCCGCATCACTGCGGACCCACGGCATCCGCTGCCGCCAGTGATGACCCGATAGCCTCCCTGGAGACAGCCTGCCGGTGAGCAGGTCGGCCCCTCGCGGGGCCTTTTTTATTGCCCGCTCAACGGTAGTGCAAAAGTACTAATCCCGCTAGCGACCGAGCACAACCAGCCGACACTCAGCCGCCGATCGGCCGGCAGACTCGCAGCGCTGCAGCTGGTTGGCGTTGTCGAAACCCATCGCAACGATGGCGGCAACGATGGCACCGCAGGCCACCAGGTAGCCGATAAATCCGCGTTCAGTGTTGGTCATAGGAAGCTGGGTTCGCTTGCTCCCGTATTGTAGCACAACAGCCGCAGGCGTCAAGCCTGGCGGCGATCCTCCACGGTGATTTCGAGTCGCGGCGCAGCGGCTGCCTGTTGCTCTGGTGCAGCCTCGCCGATGACAGCGCCCATATCTTTGAGCAGCATCGCCACAGTCTGCAACTGGCCTTTGCGCAGCGCTTTATGCACAGTCGCCAGGCGTAATGCCTGTATTTGGTTTAACAATGTCGCGCGGGTTTCCGTTTGTTCCGTTGTTAAAAGCTCTGTGGCGCGTTTGTAGTCTCTGTGAGCAGTGATTTCAGACACGCCGAACCGATCCATCACTCGCTGCTGGATCTGCCTTACCGTGCCCCCGTCAAGGATGCAGCAGTAGGCAAAGTTCATCCGCTCGTCCATCCGAACTTGCGAACCCTTGCCACCACGCCAGCGTTTGGCTTCATCGTTGCCAACCGTCAGCGGTTCTTTGTTTACATCTTGTGCCTCAGAATCGGCCACGTTAGGATCACAAACCCATTGGCCCCATGCTAACCTCTCACGCCGACAAAAAAGCCCGGCGCTAAGGCCGGGCCGTTGATCGCTGGGGGTGCTAGCTCAAACGCTGCGCACAACGTGCCAGCTGCTAGGAGTCTCGGGAATCAAGCTGTAACCGTCGCCAACCTCAAGTTCGCGCCATGCCTCGGCCCAATCAATGCACGTATGCGGCCAGGCCAGCTCGCGGTTGATCGCGCCAATGTCATCGGCCAGATCCTGAGCGTAGGACGCGCCAGCTTGGGCCTCACTGTAACCATCAGCGGTGCCGCAGTAGGCGTCGCATAAATTCTCGGCTTCAATGCCGTGATCAGCGAAAGCCTGGATCAGCTCAGCCGTACCAGCTGGATCCTCGCAATCAATGCCGCGTTCTTCCAGCGCCTCGGCCCAATCCTCACAAAGCCAGAAGCCGAAACAAGCGCCGTCGCCTTCTGACGCGCCGAAGTAAAAGCCGGTAGGCGCCAGCTCATTCAAGCGGTCAAACGCCCAAGCGGTTGCAATCTCCCAGGCGTCGCAGGGTCCCGGCCCGATAAGGTCCGAAGCGTAGGCAGCACACTGCTGTAGATCTGAGCGGAACGGTTCCGGTACGTCTTGCCCCAAGCGGTCAAAAGCACCTAGGTAGGCATCCGCCAAATGATCGGTGCGAAGCGTGTCAGTGCTAACGATCCAGGGGAAGGATGCCAGCTGTTCGGCTGTGTAACGGGTCATGGTGGGAGCCTATGGGTTGGGCTTGTGTGTGAGTGTAGAACCGGATCCGGCCCGGTGTCAAGTCAAGGCAGGCACCAGAGCATCGCGGGAGCCATCCGGCCACGGGTAAGACTCCCGGCGCCACTCCTGATCAACCGGCAGCAGTGCCAGGCCAGTTAGCGCCACCAGATCTGAGCGGTCGATTCCACGCGCGACCTTTTCAATCCTGATGTAGGCGCCGGAGCTGAGATCCTCCACTACCCAGCCTTCGCTGCTCCAATCCAGGCACACCTGGAATAGTTCCTGCAGTTCCCGCTCCAGCTTGTCTTCAGGCAGGGAGTCCAGCTGATCATCGGCCCAGAACTTTGCGGTGCTCGGACCGTAAGCGTTACGCTCCAGCACATCAAGCGGACAGTAGGCAGCCAGTTGATCCCGGATTGCGTCGCGCCAGTCTGACGCGTAGCAGTCCTGCCAAGCCCGGTCGATCTCTTCCAGCTCCAGCGTGGAGTGCTCGTCTTCAGAGATCAGCGGGTAATGCTCCAGCGCCTCCACGGTTTCGATCACGTCCGCAGGAGCCCGCAGCAGATCCAGCACCACGCCGGACCCGTTCCAGCCATAGCCCACGGTGAGGATTCCACCGAGCGGGTCGGGTGTGCTGGCCGGATCGGTAAGCACGTTGTAATTAGCCTTGCCCACTAGGCCGGTGCTCGCATAATCGCTCCAGCCGCAATAGGTGGGCACGAAACCTAGGGAGACGTTGCGCCAATGCTCAGATAGGCAGGTTTCGAGATGGCGCTCCGGGCTTTGGTGCCAGGCCCCGAAGCCGTCGCGCTCGGGTTCGCCGTCTCGGATCAGCAGCCAGTGGCCGGAGCATCCGGCGAGACGATCAATACGCTCCAGCAGAGCGGGGCTGGCTTTTGGTGTGGTGGTTTGCATGGCAGGGTGTGCCTTGGTGTGCTCGCCCACAATACTACATCAGCCCCAGCTGGCAAGCCTTGCGCTTGGTGGTAGTGTTAGAGGGTAAACCCTCACCCATAGGGAGATGCTCACCAGTCAAAAGGAACGGCAGCAGCTTGCCCGAGATCAGCGAGAGGCTGAACGGGAAATGACGCGCCAGGAGAAACGGGCGCTGCGGGATCTGCGCTACTGCGCCGAACGTTCCACCCTCTCGGAGATTGAGTGGCGGGATCTTCTGCGGCTGCACCAGTTGCACGGTAAGGAGGGAATCCGGGAACTCTGGGAGTCCGTCATTCCCTACTGGAATCAGTGCCAGCGGCTTAATGGTGGCGAGCAATGCCCCAGGGATCTGGTGCCCACCGGTTTGAAATTAAGTGCAAAAAAAGCGCGCACAACTCCTACCACTAGGAAACCACCAGGAGCCCCGCGCAAACCTCGTGCCGATGCCGGCAAACCTCGTGCCAGTTACAGGCAACGTACCAAGCCTGCAGGCTGAGCTACAGGCTCCCACAATGGGAGCCCTTCCTTTTGCCCTTGGCTTGAGAATGATTCTCATTCCCCTTCTCAGTGAGACTCATGAGACGCAGTGTGCGAAGCCCGGAGGGCTGAGCACCAGCAGACCTCCCACCGTGGGAGGATCGGGCGCCTACAGGTATCGGCAAAAGTACCAATACGTACCAGGTATTGAGGCTATGAATGGCCGAAACAATACATGAATGGCAGTTATGAATGGCTTTTCGTCGAGGCCGTTAGGCCGAGACATGAATGGCGTTTTGCAGCTGGTCGAAGTAAAGCTCCACCCTGGCCATGAATGACTTTTCAGCGTCGTCTAGTTCTGCCCTAGTCATCGTGTGAATGTTGGGGTTGCCGCAGCGGCGTGCCAATACGATGGCTGCTCCAGTTGGTTTGAGGCCGGTGAGGTGGGTGAGGCCGAGGCTGTAGGCACCGCACTGATCGATATAGGAATGGCCCGGCGGGAGGCGTTCCAGTCCTTCATCGTCGAGCTTGGTTTTGCGGCCCACGCTGGTTTTCCAGTCCGCTAGTACCAGCTCGTTATTCTTCATTCCCACCAATGCGTCACAAGTGCCGGCGAAGCCGGCGGGGTGGTGAATGGAAAATTCGCTGGCAAAAATTTCGGTGACGTTCTCGGCGATCCAGTCGGATAAGCCTCGGGCGTAGCCTGATGCGCTCCAGCCAACCCTTGGAACATTTGGCCGGACCCTCTTCAATGCCCATTGCGTGATGGGGGCCGGGATGCGTGCCAATCCCTGTTCGTCCCAGCGGATGGAGTTGCGCTTGTTTGCAGTGGATCGTGCCAGCTGCATTGCCGTTTTCAATAGGTATTCCGCTTGACCGTGGGCCATGTTGCCTCGGGTTGCTGCAACATTCCGCTGGCAACTTGCCTCAACGGGTCCCAGGCGAGCTTCCCAGCGTTCCAATCCGGTTTTGTCGCTTGTTTCCTTTAGGATGTGTGTAACACTATGGTAGATATTACCGTTAATGTCTCGGTAGACCCGGAAGGGGCCTGAATTGTCTTGTTCCAGCCTCCATTTACGCAGTCCTGCCAGCGTGTCTTGGGTGTTGGAGGCCATTTAGTTACTTTTTCCCGAATTTACCTTACACGAGAAAATTCCCCGTGCAACTGCACGGCGGCTTTTTCGTAGGCCAGTGCAGCTTGCTCGGCAGTGTCAAAAGTTCCGAGGTGGTGGGTAACACCGGCTTTTCGGATACGTGCTTGAAAGCGCCCGTTAGGCATTAGGCGAACACCTTTGACCTTTGATGTGTTGTGCTTGCGTGTCTTGCTGTTGAAAGCGTTCTGTGAGGCAGTAGCAAGACGCAGATTGCTCCACGTGTTGTTCAACCGATTGCCGTCGATGTGATCCACTTGAAAATTTTTGGGATCTTCGCCGTGCAACCAGAGCCACACAAGGCGATGCGTCAGGTAGCTAGTTCCGTTTAAGCGTGTCGATACATACCCCTGCATGTGGGTTGAACCTGTTGTTGAGCCAACTCGAACACGGTTGCTCGGGGCTTTGCGCCACACGAGTTCGCCGGTCAAGGGTCTGTACTCGAAAAGCTCCCAAAGCAGTTCTGCGCTAGGGAGCAAGCGATAAGCTCGTGCCATCAGCCGGTAGTGCGGTTGGTCGTGGGCAGGGTGTTGTAAGCACCGCTGCCCAACCACTATACCGACTTAAGCGGCCTTGAAAGGGTTCCCGCCTGTGAGTAGGCGCGAAATGTCGAAGCCCTCGGCTTTAGCCTCAAGCCAAGCCGCGTCAATGTGTTCTTGCGAACCTTTCTTACGAGGTACAGGACGAACCGTATATTCGGTCAAAAGACCTGAACCTTTCTTGCTGATTGTGAAATCCCAGTTAAGCAAATCAGAGTAATCTTCCATCTGGGAGATAGAATCAATCTCCTTAAGAATGGACTTTTGAGTGATTTGCAGAACCTGAACTTTACCCGTGTCGTATGAATAAATAGGGACAGCGATGGCAAACTTTACGTCGGCTGTTCCGGGGCCTCCTCGGCCTTCTCGGGGCTCGAAATCGCCCATTTCAGCCACGACATCTTCGTAAGTTGGCTCGTATTCAAAGCGGAAGGGTTTAGAAGCTCCGTTGGACTGGCCCCAGGATTCGTAGAACTCCAGAGGTTCGTCAGTGAGTAGGGCGAAGCGGACGCTGCCGCCATCGGGCAGTTTGCTAAGGCTGAGGTATCCGCCGCCTGTGGCATTAGAGCTGACTGCGGCCGAAGCGGTTTTGGACAGGAAAGGCATTTGTTTGGTGCGTTTTGGTGGTCGCCCGAGGGCAACGTCTAATACAGTAACACGGGATTGACGAGCTGGCTAGCATGAGAAAACGCCCTACGGCCAGAAGGCTGTAGGGCGTGATGAACATTCTCGTGTGAGAGTCTAGCATGTCTCAAAGTAAGACGCAGGAGCTGTTGGCGTTTGTGCGCCAGCTGCCTGTGGGGTTTGCTTACGCCCCGATCTACGCCAAGGATCAGGCGATCCAGTCCGGGAAAATCTCGAAGGGCAAGACGCCGTTAGAGCGCAGTCACCATCAGGTGATGGCGCCGTCGGATGTGGCGCTCCAGATCGAGCGGAAGCCGGATGTGTTCCAGGCAGTCGGTGTATTCACCGGCGGTCGCAGCATGGGACTCGTGATTCTCGACGTGGATCGGAATCTCAGCCGTCTCAAAAAGAAGTGGGGCGAGTCGCTGGAGGGTGCTCCAGCCGTTACGTCGACCAAGGCGAATGCGGCGAAGTACCTGTTTCGCGTTCCTGAGGCTCTGTGGGGCTCGGTGAAGGGTTTTGGGCTGTCGGATACCGGCGCTGGTTACGAGGTGCTCTGGGGCCGTCAGGGCGTCATCTACGGGGCTTATCCGGGCTCCAGTGATGGGAAGGCTCCAGCAGGGCAGTACGGCTTCGAGGGGGACTTGGAGGCGATTCCTGATGCGCCTGAGTGGTTGTTGGCGGAAATGCGGGATCACGCCGGTAAGGAGATCCAGGACGGCGGGTTCATCAAGAACCGGAAGGCGCTGGATTTCTCGGATCGAGATCCAGCTGAGGTCGCTGAGATCATCCAGTCGGCGCTGAAAGTTATCCCTGGGCAGGGCAATGGCAGCCGGGATCACTGGGTCAAGGTCGGGATGGCGATCCACTCGGAGTTGCCGACTGACCTTGGTTTGACGCTTTGGTCGGCTTGGTCGGCAGAAGACCCTGAATTTTCACAGGATTGGGCAGACGGCAATCCTTGCGAGGAGGTCTGGAAGTCCTTTCGCAAAGGGCCGGTCAGCCTTGGAACGCTTTTCTGGATGGCGGACCAGCAGCTTCCGGGCCGTATGTGGCTTTCGGAGGATCTGCGCCGGATTGTTACTGACGCTGAGCAGGATCGAGTTCAGCGGTTCCGTACTACAGGACTTCCTCACGAGGAAATTGTTAGGCGCGGTGAAGCAGCAATGAAGCTGCCTAACCCGTCGGAAGTGCAGCACAAGCTCCACGAACTTGCCTTAGAGGCTGGTTATCGGGATGCGGCGGCTGTTGTTCGGCTACTGATTGCAGATCAGGAGTTCCGCCGTGGGTCACATGGAGGATCGCTCCAAGAAATTTTTGCTACGGAGGAAACGCCCATCGAATACCTGATTCCGGATTTGCTTCCGAAGCCTGGGACTGTGCTCATGCACGGGCGTGGCGGTTGCGGCAAGACGATGGCGGTCCTGACGCTGGCAAAACACATCGCTCGTGGGATTCCGTTCTCAGTTCAAGGGCAGGAAGTGCCAGTTGAACAGGGCACGGTGCTCTGGTTAAACGGCGATCAAAACAGCCGTCGGATTCGCAAGCAGTTCAAGGACTTGGATTTCACTGCGGACGATCCCGTGATCGTGCGGAACAAGGTCTCAATGCTCTGGTACCCCTGGTTCATCCAGCAGATTGAGGAGCACCGTCCCAAGCTTGTGGTGTGGGATTCCGTGACCGCCTGTATGCGCGGTTGCGCCTTTGATCAGAACAAGGCGGAATACGCCGAGCCTTTGTACTGGTACAGCTCGGAGAACGGCGAGAGCTTCCCGGCGACCACCATCGTCTTCATCCACCACGCCAACAAAGAGGGCGGCTTCAGGGGCACGACAGCGCTCGAAGACGGCGTGGATGAGTCTTGGGCTATCCGACGGCCTGACAAGGGCGAGAAGGAGCGTGTGGGGGCCTCTGCGCGGCTTATCACGATCAATAAAAGCCGTGAGGGCAACGAAGGCAAGCAGTTGGTGCTGCGCCAGCAGGCTGACCTGACCTTTGAGCTGAAGGACTTGCCTGCAGAGGGCGTGGAGGAGGGCTCACCGGCTTCCGTAGTGGATCGGGTGCTCCAGCGCCTTCGCACACGCGGAGAGGCAATGACACGGAAGGAGCTGAACGCCGACCCGCTTGTAGGCGGCAGCGTTGAGGGGATCCGTAAGGCGCTGGACAGGCTGGTTGACCGAGGACTGGTTACGTCCCAGGGCAAAGCCAGCTATCGGACGTTCCAAGCAGTCTCCGCGCGCAGGGGGGTCGGACCTAAACCTGTCCTAAATGAGGAAGAAGACTGTGCTGGAGCTGGATCTGACGAATCGGGTTGTCCGGATTTGTCCGGATTTGTCCAAAACCTGTCCGTTTTTTCGCGGGAAACGGACACAACGGACAAAAAGGACAAAAAACGGACAAGTTCGGACAAAAACGGACAGGTCATTCCTGCAGATCAATTCCAGGGCAACGGGTCTGAGCAGATCGGACAAGCTTCCGGCGGGATATTCACGCGCGAGGAGCGCACACAGGAGGAGTTGGACCGCCTGATGCGCGAAGCCGCTGATCTCTGGAACTAAACTCCACGCACGGCAAAGGGAGGGGCAGCCACCCCTCCCAATGCGTCGCCGCTCCAGCGGCCGCATAGCCCCGTCCACCTACGTCCGGAGCTTGCTCCGAAGATCTTATGTCCTTCAAAAACCCTTACACGGAAGTTGTCAAGGCCGAACAAGCTAAGTACGACTTGGAATACACAAAGCCGGTATCGCTTGCTGACTTACCGGAAACACATGTAAAAACACCGGACAACATAAATAAAACTTGGGGACCTTGGTCATTCGAGGTTACTGAATACGAAGGTAAAATTTATTATTCTCTGTACCACGAAGCTATGGATTACGACATAGATCTGGCGAACGTAAACAATACAGGGGATGTTTACGAATGGGTTGCCCATATGTCAGCCAAGAACACAAGGTTATACGGCGACGGCTGCGTTTACTTCTTGTGCCAGGCTTTTGAGGACATTTGTAAGCAGTCAGGTATTAGCTTGAGGGCCGTTAATGCTGAATTTAAGGGCGCAAAAATAGCAGCAAAATACTACAAACGGCTTCAAGTGAAACGTAATGTATCTGCGCGTGTACGTCATCAGATCCTCGAACGTGATGGGTTTAAGTGCCTCGATTGCGGTGCTTCTCCAGCAGATGGAGCCTTGCTGGAAATAGACCACACAATCCCTATTTCTAAGGGCGGCAGTAACGATCCAAGCAACCTGCGCACTCTCTGCTCAGACTGCAATCGCGGGAAATCCGACCGCATCGTGCAATACGCCTGAACCACCGACCGTGTTTGCCACGCCTAACTTTTTCCTAGGGCTCATGCGAGTTGTCGCGTGGGCTTTTTGGAGAGATCCCGTGGCCAAGCCTGAACCGCCCCAGCCGAAGCGTCCCAGGAAGCCGATCCTGGGATACACCGTTGGCGACATTCCGTTTGAGCTGCTGGCCGTGATCCGGGTCTCCTGGTATCGCAAGGGCATGGCCTACGAGGTGGAGGAGTACCAGATCGAGGAGTCGGACGATGCCCAGAAGCAGTTCCACTACATCGTTGGCACGGCCCTCAAGCAAGGCGCTGACGTCTGCGTGCTCACGCAGTACGAGCCAGAAGCCTTAGGTGTGCAACAATAGAAGGGTTCCCGCTCTGCGTTTCGTTCGCATCGGGCTGGAGGGGTGCAGCTCGGTCGGGGCTGCATTAAACGCGACTCGCCCATAAACCTTTGTACGCCCCTCACCCCAAATCCATTGGTACGACTAGCTTTTGTACCTAACATAAAAACTTTTATGTAATGACACAACAACATCCCATCACCCCGCCGCCTGAGCTGGTGCAGCAGTGGGCACATTTGCCTGCCGATTGGAATACGATTGCTCCCCTTATTGCCCGATGGGGCGCAGACCAAGAGCTGGAGGCGTGCTGTGAATTGACTAGGGACAACGACGGCTATGACGCTGCGTTAGCACTCCGTGCTGAGCGCCGCCCAACAGCAGTTGAACTTCGGCACAGTGACGACGACTTAGATGAGTTCGCCACCTTTTGGTGGGGAGCGGAGACCGACAACCTCACTGTCGCCGAAGCAGTGGAGAATGGTCAGATGACGGCGTTTGTCCGAGCCGTCTCTACTTGGCTGACCGAGTAGGCATCTTCACTAATTGGGGTGCCCGGTGGCTGGTCCGCACGAGGTGCCAGCCTCGCCGCTGCCGGGCGCAGCGGACGACTGAGATCCGAAGATCAACAGAACCCAGAGCTTAGCGTCCGCGATTGTAAAGATGTGCAACAGCCCGGCCTTGCGCTTGGGTTGTCTGTGTGCAACACTAAGGGCAAGCCCGCCCCGGCGAGCCCTCTATTACTGAATCACAATGCACGATCCATTCACAGTCAATTTCGACCGTTCCAAACTCAGCCCTTGGTATTTCGCCGTTAGTTGGGCGCGTATGCAACTGGAGCAGAAGATCCAGCAGTTCCAGGACTGGGGATTTTCCACCAGCTATGACGAAACCCAGCTGGAGCGGCTGCTCGACCTAGAGCAGTTCCTCAAAATGACCTGGGACGAGCGCATGGAAGCCATGGCTGCCGGCGAAACTGCACAGGAGGTCCAATGAGCCAGGTACAAAGCATTGAGGAATTGCGATTTGAAGGCGATCACCTTGTTGTCGATGCCGTTGTTGACGACATGGTTCTGGTCTATGCGCAGACGCAGCTTGACCCGCCCGAATGGGGGCCTGCCTTGTGCCGAGGCACCCTCTACTTTTCAGATGAAGACTTGATTCCAGCGACCGATGCCGAACTCCGGGCCATGCTCACAGATCGGGTCGACGACTGGACTCCACTCGACACGTCTGATTGGGACGACTGAAGCTCGTGACCTACGTAACCAGGACGACTACGACGACTGGCTTTATGCCATGGAGCCAATCCCCGGCGATACACACTGGGTCCGGGCTCGCACCTTGACCCAGCTTTACCGCCACCTCATCTACGTGTTCGCCACCAGCGACACCATCAGCTCCACTCGACTTGCACAGCTGGCGATCCACGAGATTCTTAAGTTGAGACTCACGGATCTCACCCGGATACGCCAGCAAGATCCCAACTACTTCGCATGACTGACTGGTACGCCGACTACTACCGCCAATCGCGGGGCTACAACGACAACGACTTGCGCGAGCTGCGCAGCGTTCCACGCAAGCCCTCGACTGAGGTGCCGGACGTGTTCAAGCACAGGTTTGCTGATCCAGCTGAGTACGATGCCTGGGTCGAAGAGCGCCGTCGCGCCTACTTCGGCTGAACTCGATCCAACACGAATGACTGAAACTGCAATGGTGCCCTTCTATCGCTCCTACTTGTTGGGAGGGAAGATGGTGTACCTGGACAAGCTGTCGGAGTTGTCCGACAGCGAGCTGAACATGCTCAACATTGAAACGATGGCCTCCCTGGAGGAGGCTCGCCGCGATTACGAGGCCATCGAGAACAAGCAAAGCGAGGAAGGCGGCTCTGTTTACCGTCGCCTCAAGGTGGCTGGTTATTTCCAAGCCGCCATCAAGCTGGAACTCCAGAACTGACCATCCCCTACTACACTGCACCCGTTCCTACTCATGAACATGTACATCCTTTCTGAAGCACAGTTCGACCAGATCACCAAGGCAGTCGAAGCAGCACACTTCGCTCTGCTTACGTGCCAGCGCATTGACCTGGATCTCACCAGCCCCAAGCAGACCATCCCGCTGCCCGCTGGCGAGAAAATTGTACGTACATCTGACGTACGCAAGCCGAAGTCTCAAAGTAAGACTCGTAAGTCCAGCCGCAAGGGACAGCGTGGGGTTGCGGTGTTGACTGAAGCCAAGGTGCTGGAGATCAAGCGTCAGTTGGCTGCTGGCGGTAAGTCGGTGGCCAAGATTGCTCGGGAGTTTGGCGTTCACTCCACCACCATCAACTGTATTAAGTGGGGCAAGACCTGGAAGACCGTTCAGCTCCAGCAGCCCGCACCTGTTGTGGTGGCTGACTGATGGGTGGGGTCTTGTGTGACCACGAGATCCATAACCTGGCGCGGCGGGGCTTGGTCTCGCCGTTCCAGCAGGAGCTTGTGAATCCAGCGAGTCTCGATGTGAGACTCGGCGAAAATTTGCTGGTGGAGTTGCCTACGACAACTTCACTGGTGCCCTACTCGATTGCTGGGCACACGAAGGAAAAGCCGTTCATGCTCCAGCCTCACGAGTTCATACTTTCCGAAACGATGGAGGAGTTCGAGCTGCCCGATTGTGTTGCTGGGCAGCTGGCTCTCAAGTCGTCTCGTGCCAGGGAGGGGATTGAGCATCTGCTTGCCGGGTACATAGATCCCGGTTACAAAGGGCGGCTAACGCTGGAACTGCAAAACGCTAGGTCCATGCACGCTGTGCCGTTGTGGCCTGGTATGCGTATCGCGCAGATTGTGTTCCACAAGATGTCGATGCTGCCTGGTAAGAGCTACTCGGTGACGGGTCGCTATCACGGTGACACTGCTGTTCAAAGTTCCAAAGGATGAGCGATCCAGTAAATCAGCCCAGTCATTACACCGCTGGGCGCGTTGAGGTTATCGACGTGATTGAGGATTGGGTCAAGGCTGCGCCTGATGCCGTGGTTGGTGGCTTGCATTGGCAGGTCATTAAATACGTCAGCCGGGCGTGGCTTAAGAAGGATCCTTACGAAGATTTCTGCAAAGCTCGCTGGTATTTGAACCGGCTAATTAACACTCTCGCTACTGAACCTTACCAAAAATGACCGACAAAGAAATGATGGCTCTAGTAGCGACTAATACGTCGCTCCAGTCCAGATTCGCTTATGCAGTTCTGGGTTTATTAGCGTTGTTCTTTCCGGGTTACGTAACAGTTGCTTTTTTGAAATCCATTAGCGATGCGCTCCAGCGTCTTTCGTTTGAAGAGCGCTGCGCACTCGCTTCTGTACTCAAACTGAATTGATTAGGCATTGGTATGACTAAAACTGTCAAGTTGATCCACTGCACGCCTGATGCTGAGAAGCTCATCGTCAAGATGGCGCGGGTCAGCAATCCCAGTAATCAAGACAACTGGGACACAGGGCCAAAACTACTTCAGTACCTGATTAAGCATCGGCATTGGAGTCCCTTTGAGATGGCTTCGATGTGCGTTGAAATTCATACTGAGCGAGATATTGCGGCGCAAATTTTACGTCATAGATCGTTCTCATTCCAGGAATTTTCAACACGTTATGCAAGAACTTTGGCAGCGGAAATTCCGCGGTTTAGAAGGCAAGATGAGAAAAATAGGCAGGCAAGTCATGATGACTTGTCGCCTCAGCAGCAGAGCGAGATGGAGCTAAAGGCTGCTGATGTGCTTACCAAAGGTTATCGCTTGTATTGGGAGTTACTGGAGCAGGGTGTGGCTAAAGAAACGGCACGTAGGATTTTGCCTTTGTGTACGCCAACAATGATGTACATGCACGGTACTTTGCGGTCGTGGCTCCATTACATCGATGTACGTACAGATCCAGGGACGCAGGAAGAACATAGGTTAATTGCTCTGCAATGCAAGCAAATTTTTACCGATAACTTTCCAGTGATTTCGGAGGCTGCCTTCGGTGAGATGCGCTAAATGTGATTACGAAAGGATTGATGTAGATCGTACCTGTCGGGATACGGCAGAGTCGATACTTAGAAAACGCAAATGTCCCAGCTGTGGGCACAGTGTTTTCACGATTGAAGTTGAGTTACCTGATGGTGCCGCACAGCATGATCACAAACGTGTTATGCGGCGTTTACCTGGATTTTTACGTGTTCATTTTTCGTGATGGCAGTCACAATCAACAGCAGGCCGTGCCAGCAGTGCGGTAAGCACACAACTAATGCAGTGTTGTGTATGAGGTGTTATCGCTCCAGTCCGGCAGGCTTGGAGGAGATTCGGGTGGAGCGGCTGCGCCAGAGCTACAAGCCGCAAGATGATGGTGGGCCGTGCAGGTGCTGCGTTCACTGGAGTCGGCGGTGTCTGCTGGGACTTCCCGAGGGTGGGACACTCGCGGCGGCGGAGTGGTGCTCCGCAAGGGAGCTTGACAGTCTGCTAGAGTAGTAGGGTACACGCCACACCAGGCATGACTATCCTCCAAGGCATCGAGCACCTCCACACGCTCGATGACGCTTCCTTTGTTGCGTTTGACGTTGAGACCACTGGGCTCCAGCCGAAGTTCGGTGGTCTTCGCCTTTTGCAGTTGGCCACGTTTGGAAAAGATCCGGTCGTCCTTGATTGCTGGAGCTTTAGTGACGAAGACTGGATCACGCTCGAAGAGTTCTGCAGCGTTTCGCGGCAGTGGCTGGCGCACAACGCGGTTTTTGATCTCGGCTGGTTGCAAGAGCACGAGATCTATCCCGAGGGCAAGGTCTACTGCTCGATGCTGGCCAGTCGCATCTTGACGAACGGGCTTCCGAATTTGAAGCACGGGCTCCAGCACGTTGTTCACCGTTACCTCGGGCAGGACATTTCTAAGGAAGAGCAGCGCAGTGATTGGTCGGGCGATTTGCGCGTGGAGCAGATTGAATATGCAGCTAAGGATGTGGTGGTATTAACCCAGCTGTGGGAACAAATCACCAAGCGGATGGCTACTGGTGCGTTGATGCCAGCGTGGGAGCTTGAGTGCAAGGCGCTTCCGGCAATGGCGCAGCTGTGGCGTACTGGATTGCCGTTCAATAAGAAGATGCTGGAGCAGCTGATTGAAGACTTGGATATCGAAAATGTTGAAGTCGGTGAGAAGTTCATCGAGGACTTTGATGCAGCGCTTCCGCCGGAACACAAGCTACACCGAGGGCTTGATGGGAAGTTGTTGTACCAGACGAAGCCGGGGCCGAAAGGTAAGAAGCCGGACCCGAATGTTTTTAACCTCAATAGTCCTGCACAGCTGCTCAAAAAGTTCACCGCTTTGTTGGGTGAACCACCGATGGATATGAAGAACGGGAAGCCTAGTGCTAGTCGTTCTGCGCTCCAGGAATACGTCGGTGATCACAAGGTTGTGGCAGATTACTTGCGGTGGAAAAGAGTAGAGAAGCGCAGGCAGATGGCGGAAACTTTGTTGAAAAACTATTCGGTTGATGGGTTTATTCGTGCCAGCTATTTGCAGCTCGGGGCTGATACTGGGCGTATGTCGTGTATTTCACCAAATCTTCAGCAGATTCCGCGTGACCCACGGTTTCGGTTGGCGGTGCAGCCGCCGACTGGCTGGAAACTGGTTGTTGCAGACTATGGGCAGATGGAGCTACGGCTTGCTGCTGCGGAAGCACAGGATGACTTAATGACTCAGGTGTTCCAGCAGGGGGAAGACCTTCATACGATGACGGCTGTGCAGATTTATGGCGTGGAGCCGGATGAAGTTACGAAAGAGCAGCGACAAATCGCTAAGTCAGCAAACTTCGGACTGTTATACGGAAGTGGCGCAAAAGGACTCAGAAATTACGCGGCAGCAACAGGAATCCAGATGGATCTTGATGAGGCAGCGGAAGTGCGGCAAAAGTTCCACGCTGCATATAAAGGCATCTCCCAATGGCAGCAGCAAAATGCTCGCGCTGCTGATGCGGCTAAGGACAATCCATCTATCCGCATACGCCTCTCGGGCTTGCGGAGGTTTTTACCGGGTGAGCACAACAAACTCACAACCCGTTGCAACACCCCGATCCAAGGCGCTGGTGCAGCAGTCCTCAAACTTACGCTC